>Ga0187827_10005258_pt1 | contig 15407 bp, 16 predicted proteins | sample ETNtaG_39_FD_167969 | JGI IMG/M metagenome (GOLD analysis project Ga0187827, IMG submission 167969) | Marine microbial and viral communities from oxygen minimum zone, Eastern Pacific Ocean - ETNP2014_SV_150_PacBio MetaG (Illumina Assembly) | ecosystem: Environmental > Aquatic > Marine > Hypoxic...
CGTCGTTTGCATTATCAACGGCATGCTGCGTAAGATGAAAACCGATGAGCAGAACACTCCCTTAAATTAGATGCTCATCTGTTCCATTTGTTTGACGACGGACACTCCTGAATCTGTACTGACTCATCGAATTCGAGGTCAAAACTGTCGAAATCGCCGAAACTGGCAAAACTGTCATCGAGGGAAACATCGCCTACATCCACGGCAGGAATGAAGCCCTCCACGGGCTTGGTACCGAAGTCAGTCTGGATGAGAATTGCACCGTATTCGGTGTTTTCTGACCAGAACGCCAGCATAAAGTCTTCCAGAGTCAATGCCTTGCCGCGAATGTCTCTGATTTGTTGATCCCGCTCGGGGAGTGAACGCGGTACCAGGCGATTCGATAACAGGCTGTCTTCTATGCTTTCCTGATAGCGAAGATTGGCAATGGATTGCACGCGACGAATATGATTCAGCTCGTTCCAGTCAAGCGCAATGCCGTCCAGGGACTCCGGGTAGGCACTGCGATCGAGATCCTGCCAGTTCCTGAGGTCATCAGTGAGCTGCTGAGCCGCATCCATGGACTCGCGGGAAAAGATATTGCCGTCTTTGGCGCGGTACACCAGGAATACCGAGTCGTCGCTGCCGAATTGCTCGCGAAAATCATTCATCGCGTCCATGGCAGGATCATCCTCCGGCAGGAAACTCTCCAAAGTCATGTCGAGGGTTGTGCGTGTGAAGATGCCATACACCATAACGGCAGTAATCACGAACAGGCCACTGAGAATAAAACTCTTGTATTTCAGGACCTTGCAGGGCGCTAGAGCAAAAGCATCACTGAGAGATAGTAGTATTTTTTCCATAATTGCATCCAGTTACAGGAAAAACAGATGTAACGGCCGGTATCACCAAGCCTTATTCTAAACAAACTTCGACCAAATTTGTTTCGAATCTACACATGTTATCCTCAGGTCGCAGCTTTATCCCTACTGGTTCAACCCTGCAGATTGCCACGCAATAAATTCACTGTTTGACTTCATACGGTGCTGGAAGAAATCGATGCTGAATCAGGTAGCAGCTACGAAAACACTGGTGCTTATTGAATAGTAAATACACCGGTCCCAACCGGTGGTCATAAACAGCTTTGCTGGGACTGGCGTATGGCGAGAGCGCTGCTTTCGAATTAGTTGGGACAGGAGTAGACGCCGAAGGTTTGACGTCCTTCATCTATGACTGATTCGGGTACAATGGTGTTGCCGCCCATGCTGCCGGCTTCGTTGCGAGCCAGCCTCGTTAGTTCTTCCTGCATTCGCTCGCCACCGCGTTCGACGACGACTACCCGGCTCATGGTCTGCGCTTGGGTTCGACCGAGGCGTCGACAATTTCCGACTTCAGCGGCATTGGCCAGTTGCACCCCAGCACCTTCGTTGGTCACCCCTACCCAGCTGTTGCAGGCTGCGAGTAGAGACGTTGTTACGGCGATTAGTAAGAATCTGGTCATGGTTTTCTCCAGTGCAAAAGGCTATGAATGCCCGGGGATGAATCACGAAAAGTGAGACGTTATTCTATCAGTATTAGTTACTAAGCTGTTATCGGTGTAGATGCTCTGCTGTGGCTGCAATCTTCCATCAAGCCTCGAATTGAGTATGCTACCATCGCTTTTTTTTGCCCCGAGAGCCTCAAATGTCTGAGCACGACCCAGCAGGACTCATCGATCGATTGAAGCAGATTGTGGGTCCCATGGGTTTCCGTGAGGGGACCGATATCGAATCGAAGAACTTTCAGGATCTTATGGGAGCGAGAGCCGTGCCGCCGCGCCTATTATTGCGACCGGAAAGTACCGAGCAGGTGTCTGAAATTCTCAAGGCCTGTCACGCCGCCGGGCAGCCGGTGGCGCCCCAAGGAGGCATGACAGGGCTAGTCTCCGCCGCGGCTCCGTTGGACGGAGAAATTTCACTCAGCTTCGAACGCATGAAAAAGGTGGAGGAGATTGATCGCTTTACGTCCACCATGACAGTAGAGGCGGGCGTGGAACTACAAACTATTCAGGAACAAGCCGAGGCCCATGAATTGCTGTTTCCACTCGACATGGGAGCCAGAGGCAGCTGCACGATAGGCGGTAACCTCTCGACCAATGCCGGGGGTAACCGGGTCATACGCTATGGCATGGCCCGCGACCTGGTCATCTCAGTGGAAGCCGTCCTGGCAGACGGCACGATCATCAACGGGCTGCACAAGCTGCGTAAGAACAATACCGGCTATGACCTGAAGCAACTCTTTATAGGGAGCGAAGGAACCCTGGGCCTGATTACCCGGGCTGTTCTCAAGTTGTCTCCCAAACCCAGCAGTCAGGCGGTCGCGCTCTGTGGAGTCAAAGATTTCGACAGCGTTGCTAATCTGCTGGTGCATACACAGACCAGCCTTGGCTCTAATCTGAGCGCCTTCGAAGTGCTCTGGGTGAATACTTATAAATTGATCAAGGAGTATGTGCCTCACGTTACCGTGCCAATTTCTGACAAATATGCGTTCTACGTACTGATCGAAAGCATGGGCTCGAATGCTCAGCGAGATAAGGAATTGTTTGTCGACGCCTTCGGTCAGGCGGCCGATAGCGCGCTAGTGGAGGAAGTAGTCATCGCCGATTCGGACACCAAAGTGAATAACTTGTGGGCTGTAAGGGATGCAGCAGCCGAAGTAATCGGAGCTGGTTTTATGCACGCCTATGATGTCAGTCTGAATATTGACGACATGGGTTACTTCGGAGAAGAAGTGGAACGGCGCTTGAGGGAAGTGTGGCCCGATACGGTTATAGGATTGTTCGGGCACATCGGAGATGGCAATGTGCATATCCTAATTAACATTGGGCCCGACACTAAAGATCACCATCTCGACATCGACGAAATTATTTACGGATTGATTCAGGAGCTTAACGGAGCGATTTCGGCCGAGCACGGAATCGGTCTCATGAAGCGGCAATTTTTGTCTTACAGCAAGAGCGATTCCGAGATTGCCCTGATGAAGGCATTGAAAAACACCATGGACCCCGATGGCATTCTAAACCCGGGTAGAATTTTTTAAGGAGCAGTGTATGACAAGCAATAATTTATCCGGCAAGAATGTCGTGATCATCGGCGGCACGGCCGGTATTGGATTGGCTGCGGCGCAGGCCGCCGCAGAGCTGGGCGCGAATGTGTGGGCTGCCGGGCGCTCGGCCGCCCATATTGAGAAGGCAAAAGAGCTGAGCAATGGCAGTTTCGAAGTCAGGCAGGCTGATACTCATGATGCCCAGAGCCTGCAGGCGATCTTTGCAGAAGCCGGCAGCATCGATCACCTGATCTCGGCGGCGGTCGGCGGCGAGCGAACCCTCAAGCCCTTCCTGGAGCAGACCGAAGACCAGTTCAAGGCGGCCTATGACAAGCTATGGGGTTACGCCAAAGTGGTTCGTAGCGGCGCGCCCTACCTGGCAGCCGATGCAACGATTACCCTGATCAGTGGGTCACCGGCCCGCAAGATCAAGCCGGCCCAATCGGCGCTGAGCTGCGTAGGTGCCTCGGTGGAAAATCTGGTATGCTGCCTGGCAGTCGAGATGGCGCCAATTCGAGTGAATGTAGTGTCACCTGGCACGGTCGACACAGCCATGTTCGATCACTTCGGGGATGAGAAGCAGGATAAACTAAAAGCCATGACGGCGACTCATTTGATTAAGCGAGCCGGAACTTCAGACGAAGTAGCACAGGGAATAATCTTTGTTATGAATAATGGCTTTACTACCGGCACTACGATAGATGTGGATGGCGGTAGAATTTTAAGTTGATGCAAGGCAGAGGATAAAACCTGAAAACAGAGTGATGGTCCTGGGCTCACTCTTGCAGAATTGCATAAGCAGGTGGACTCTCTCTCGTAAAATTGCATAAGTAAGAATCGAATCTTGAGAATTGAAATTGAAATGGACGAATGAACAATTTGAGCACTGAAACTGAAACAGCAACTAAAGAGTCTACAGTGGCAGATCCGGATATGGGATTGATCGATGCGGTGTATGCCCGTCATTCGGTACGAGGGTTCCTGGATAAGGAAGTACCAGAGGATGTACTGAATCGACTCTTCGAGATTGCGCAACAGGCACCGTCCAATTGCAATGTGCAGCCCTGGAAAGCGTATATCGCCTCTGGTGAACTTAAAGAACGCTTGAAAAAGCAAATGGTCGAAAACGTCACCACTGGAGTAAAATCCAATCCAGATTATGAGTATCAATCGGATTTTGAGAATGAGTACCGCGTCAAACAAGTTGAATGCGCGGTAGCGTTGTATACAAAAATGGGCATAGGGCGCGGTGACAAGGAAGGCAGAATGCGCGCATCACTGAGAAATTTCGAGTACTTCGATGCACCCTATATCGCCTTTATCGGGATGGATCCCAAGTTCGGCGTGCCTGTGGCTCTCGATGTGGGCATGTGGGCACAGACCCTGATGCTAACCATGGTTGCCTTCGGCCTGCACAGCTGCCCGATGGGAACCATGCGCAACTATCCTGACCTGGTCAGAGAAGCCTTCGATATTCAGGATGGCACAAAGATTTTATTCGGGATAAGCTTCGGCTATGAAGATGTGGCGGTGCCGGCGAACGAGACTCGCACTACTCGTGATGACATTTCCGCCAACGTCTTCTTTCGTTCCAATTGATTAGAGGTTGCTTCATTAATCCATGAGCCTGAAACCTGTAGTCCTGCTATATGATCTAGACAACGCAGTGGTCGATGAGTGCGCGGCGCTTATTGGTCATACGGGTCTGTACACGGCGATTAATACCTACAATGAAACGAATGCTGTGGAGGCCATGCAGCAATACAATCGTGGCTTCGGCTTGTTCACTAACAAACTTGCCTGCCTGATTACCGGCTGGAACCACTATAAGAAACCACGCGATCAGTTTCTGTTCCAGGTGCGTAGCGAGGAAGGTCGTAGCCCGTTTCGTAACCCGACTCCCTTCATCATCATCACGGAAGATCATCGTCAGGACTTGAAACAAATTGCGCTGGACCCAACCGATGGCAACGTAGCCGCTTACCTGCATGCCGATGATTTTCAGGAAATCATCGCCGATACGCTCCACAAAATTGTCTTCGAAAATCGTGCTAACGAGATGAATTCTATCGCCTACGCCCAATTGCAACGGCAACATCACGTAGACGAATAGCCCGGATTTCATGGCCTCAGGCCAGTTGACCCTTCCCAGTAAGCAGCGTAGCATCGGCTGCTCATCTACACAGCTTGCAAGAAATCAAGACTTCAGTGGGAGATTAGCAATGAAGCGATTAATGACTTTATCAGTAGCTCTGGCATTGGCACTATCCAGTTTGCTGGCGGTTGCGCAGGAACCGGAACGGTTTGTCCGGTATTCACAGGGCGGTGGTGACATATCCTGGGGCATGGTGCATGGCGACGAAGTATTTCAGTTGGCCGGCGCGCCCTATGACACTATGGAACACACCGGAACCAAGTTCGATATGTCCGATGTGAGACTCGAAGCGCCAGTCGATCCTACGCTGGTATTCATGACAGCATTTAACTTCCGCAGTCATATCACAGGTGACCCTGCCGAATACCCCGGATTGTTCATCGTTCCCGCCAGTTCAATCGTGGGACCGGAAGACCCAATCGTACGGCCCGCTGAATCCCAGAACCTGCATTATGAGGCGGAAATGGCGATAGTCATCGGCAAGCGTGCCGAGAATGTTGCAGTAGCAGACGCTCATGAATACATCTTCGGCGTCACTGCTGGCAATGACGTGAGTGAGCGTGCCTGGCAGGGCGGTGATATTCAGTGGGTACGGGCGAAAGGTTCACGTGGTTTCAATGCCGTCGGCCCCGCATTGGTTAGAGGTCTGGATTACAAAAACCTGCAGATCACCGGTCGTCACAATGGCGAGGTTGTGCAGGGACAGAACAGCAATGACCTGATCTTCGGCATGGAAGAAATGGTGAGCTATATCTCTTCTTTTTTTACTTTGGAGCCCGGCGATATGATTTGGTCAGGCACTATGGGTAGCACCCGCGCCATGGTTCCAGGCGATACCTACGAAGTAGAAATAGAGGGAGTCGGTGTGCTCGAGAACGAAGTCGTTCAGGGCAAGTAACACAACGATTTAATTTAGTACAAAACCCGATCACTTAGCGGTGACCGGGTTTTTTATTGCGCGGCGATTCGGTTTTGTATAAATGGCTAACAATTAGTATTTTCTAGCCATTACCACTTTCGGAGGTTTTTTAAGTCATTGAAAACATTGAACAATGTCAATGGTCCGAATCTTGCTGTATTACTGTACTACCTTAAATCAAAGGGATCAGGGGCATTTGATCTGATAAGCTATCAGAACAGTGCGCCCTGTCATTGGATCAAGTGTCCCTGACCCTTTTGATTTTTAGTGATTTTTAGGGAATAGCGCAAAAAACAGAGGAGATTATTATGCAAGCAGCCTTACAGATATTCTTCATCATGATGGCCGTTATGGCACCTGTGATTTTGGTGGTGTTTATTAGCGAGTACTTTAAGAATAAGCGAACTACCAATGCTCAACTCGGTGAACTCAAGAAAGAGCTGCATGAAAATTCAACAGATGACCTGGAAAAACAAATAGCCGAGCTGAAAGAACGAATAGTTGTGTTAGAGAGCATCGTTACCGATCGCAGCTACGACCTGGAACGTAAAATAGGCAGTCAATAGTTTCGACGATAGAGAAGTGGGGTCAGAGTAAAATGATCAATCTTCTGGATTAGTTGATTGCTGTCCAGCAAGGATCAATTTACTCTGACCCGACAAGTCTATGACTGAGGCGTCATACAGAATACATTAAGTTTGTTCCCATCCAGATCTCGAAAATACCCTGCATAAAAGCCTGTATCTCCCCGTGGGCCAGCCGGACCTTCATCGGTCGCTCCCAGTTCAATGGCTTTAGCGTAAATCGCATCGACCTTGTCATTGCTATCGACGATCAGAGCCACCATGACGCCGTTACCTACCGTCGCTGCATTGCCATCGTTTGGTTTCGTCACCGACAGTGCCGGCTGGTTCGGATCCGTTGCCCAAGCGATAAAGGTTTCCATTTCCATGAATCGAGTGGCACCTAATTCACCGAGCAGGGCATCGTAGAATGCGGCTGCTTTCTCTATGTCATTCGTTCCCAGTGTTACATATCCAATCATGATTGTTCCCTTCCAGGGTTAGTAAGAATGTTTTGTTAACTCAGTTTTTCAATTCGCGGTAGCGAAAACAATTACCCGTATGGTCATTGACCAGGCCTGCAGCCTGCATGAAGGCGTAGCAGATTGTGCTGCCAACAAATTTGAATCCTCGTTTCTTCAGGTCTTTGGACATGGCGTCGCTTTCGGCAGTCGTGGCCGGGACACCATTCGGTTTCTTACGCTTGCCGTCGATGGTTGAACCATTGACGAAAGACCATATGTAGGTTTCGAAGCTGCCGAATTCTTCTTGTGCCTTTTGAAATGCCTGGGCATTGCTGCGTATCGAATAGAGCTTCAGCCGGTTTCTGATCAGGCCGGAATCCTGCAGCAATTTCTCGATGCCCGTGTCAGTTAATTGCGCCGCTCGTGCTATATTGAAGTTATTGAAACACTTGCGGTAGTGATCGCGTTTCTTGAGTACGGTAATCCAGCTAAGACCGGCCTGCTGTCCTTCCAGACAGAGAAATTCGAACAGCAGGCGATCGTCCCGTACCGGGACCCCCCATTCCTCGTCATGATAGGCAATATAGACCGGGTCGTTCCCTGGCCACCAGCAGCGTGAATTCATAGTGTTTTGTGTTCTTTTGTCGTGAGCCTATCAAGCCTTCCGTCATTTCTGATGCTCGAGGCGTTAATGCTTTAAGGCGATATACTGTATATAAATACAGTATTCAATGCAAGAGCAAAAGGGATACTAACAATTTAGCAACTTAATTGCGTTTGTTAAAACACCAGGCTCTGAATTGCGAAATTAGCTTGTCAAATTATCAGTGTCGCTGTTCGAATCCACCATTGCCGCTGAAATAGAATTGAGAAAAACGGGTCTCTACAGTCATTACCGAAAGAGAACAGAGGAAAGGACAACACATGAAACTCAAATTTATTTCAGCAGCCAGCCTGCTCATTACTCTTACCGCCTGTATGTCAACCTCACCGCCATTGGGCCCCCCGACAGTGCCTGGGACAATTATCTGTCCTGGTACCAGGTGACACCGGAACCAGCCACAGGAGACCCTACCGGATTTCTTACTAATGTGCACGATGGTATCAACGCATACCGGCAGATCTTTGTTAATTCCGTGGGTGAAGCAGTGAATCGCGGCACTCAAGGATTTCCTTATCCTCAAGGGACTATTCTGCTAAAAGAAAGCTTCAATAATGAAGCTGCTCTACTGGCTCGTAGAAATGCCGAATTAACTGTTATGATTAAGCTGGCAGCCGCACAGTCACCGGAGACCGGTGGTTGGGAATACGTGCGACCAGACGGTGCGCGCGGCACAGGTGATTCCGGACTCGCTGCCTTCTGTCGCGACTGCCACCTGTTTGCGGCGGCAACCGACTACAACTTTATCAATTCCCGGTTCTATCAGAACTAAGAACTATTTGGTTTTATTGTGTTGAATAATGCGTAAGAATAGCGCTGTCTCCTGCAACCGAGAGAAACTCCCAATGAATCCAATCAAACTCCTGCTATCAAGCTGTCTCCTATGTATCGTGTTTGTGTCCAACACAGTGCTGGCGCAAGACAGGTCCTACATTAATCCACGCCATGCTTCTGAGCCTGATGTATTGCCCTTTAGCGGGGCAGTGCTGACTGGTAACACGCTTTACATCTCCGGCATGCTGGGCCTGGTCAATGGCCAGGTGCCGGATGATCCAGCCGAGGAAGCACGGGTGTTGCTCGATTCCATCAAAGCTACCCTGGAAGAGGCTGGCATGACCATGGATGACCTGGTCTATGTGCAGATATTTTGTGCCGACGTAGCCGATTACGACGCCTTCAACAACGTGTATCGTAGTTACTTCACCCAGGAGTTCCCCGCCCGGGCATTTCTTGGTTCTGGCACGCTACTATTCGGCGCGAGTTTCGAGATGCAATCGATCGCTGTAAAGCGTTAGGTCACGCATCCGCTTCCGAATCGGCAAAAAAGTAAGAAGTAAGCAGACGGGCGGCGCTACGGTAGCCGCCTCTGCGCTACAGGCCACCGTTACAAACAATCACATCTGTTCCACCGGGTATCCTGCTAAGTATTTGATAATATTCACTGCTTCCACTACTGTACGCGGCTGATTTTGTCTGAAGCCCAGTTACTAGAAGAAGCGTTGATGGGAAGCAGTGTAGTAAAGGTGTTTAGCCCCGCGAAGTTGTCACTTCTGGCATTATTAGCCGTGCTTGCAGTGCCTTGCTACGCCCAACAGCTGGAATCCAGGGTTGTGACACCTACGACCACCGCGTTTCCCCTGTCCACACTTCCCAGTATCGATGGCGAGGTGATCGCCGACGGCGCCTGGGCGCAGGTTCCTCCCACCAGTGGCTTCTGGCAGGTACGGCCTGATGAAGGCCAGCGGGCCACCCAGCGTACTGAAGTATTCATTGGCTACACGGATGAAGCTCTCTATATCGGCGTCATGGCCTATGACGATAACCCCGATGGCATCATCGTGGCAGACAGCCGCCGTGATTCTTCTCTTAGTGATACCGACAGTTTCCAGGTAATTATCGATGGCCTGATGGACCGCCAGAACGGTTTCGTTTTCGGAACCAATCCTGCTGGTGTGGAGTACGATGCCCAGGTCACCAACGAAGGGGCCGGAGTATTTCGTGGCGGTGGCTCTGGTTTTAACCTGAACTGGGACACCACCTGGACAGTTAATGCGAAGATATCTGAAATGGGCTGGAGTGCTGAAATGGAAATTCCATTCAGTGCGCTGCGTTTCGGTTCTGATGAAATACAGACCTGGGGTATCAATTTTCAGCGCAATATTCGTCGCAATAACGAAATTGCCTACTGGGCGCCACTGGATCGCCAGTACAACATCAATCGCGTTTCCGAAGCGGGCTATCTCGAAGCTATTCGTGTTCCCGATCAACGCAACCTTCAGTTCACTCCCTATGCGCTGAGTTCGTCCGACCGGGGTGGCAGTATTACTTCAGGTACCGAGAACAACGAGGAGTATGGTTTCGACATGAAATACTCCGTCACGCCCTCGCTTACACTGGACCTGACTTACAATACAGACTTTGCCCAGGTGGAAGTGGATACCCTGCAAGTCAACCTGGACCGATTCAGTTTGTTCTTCCCGGAGAAACGGCCCTTTTTTCTGGAGAATGCCGGCCAGTTTGCGATCGGTAATCCGCGCGAAGTGGAGCTGTTTTTCAGTCGCCGAATTGGAGTTGGCGCCGGCGGGGCACAATTACCGATCGACGGCGGCGCCCGACTGACCGGAAAGGTTGGCAACAACACCAACGTTGGATTTTTGCAGATGCGCACCGAATCCATCGACGGGATCGCCTCACAGAATGATTTCTCTGTCGCCCGAGTGAGCCAGGATCTGCCCAATCGTTCCTCGGTCGGCTTCATGTATGTAGAAAGAGACGGCGATGGATCGGTACTCAATAACAAAAGTAAGGATTACAACCGAACATTTGCCGTGGATGGACGCTGGGGCATTGGTGATGAGACCCTGATCACCGGTTGGGCAGCACAAACCGACACGCCCGACATTGATAGTCGTGATAGCGCCGGTGGTGTGCGAGCAGCTTACTCATCAACGGAGTGGGACCTGAGTGCCGGCTATTCACAGGTGGGCGAGAACTTCAATCCAGAGGTGGGTTTCCTACAACGCCGGGGATTTCGCAAGTACGAGGCTGGAATCCGGCGGATGATTCGGCCTGAAAACCTGTGGGGATTGCATGAACTGCGGCCACACATCAACTATCGTGGCTATTGGGACTTCGACGGATTCCAGGAAACGAGCTACCTGCATGTGGACAACCACTGGGAATGGGAGAGTGGCACGGAAATTCACACCGGCGTGAATTTCACCCAGGAAGGGGTCAGGGAAGCGTTCGACATCGTTGATGGTGTGACCGTGCCGATTGGCGACTATGAGCATGAAGAGGCGCAGCTGGTATTTCAGACTGACGAGGGTGGTGCTTTAAGCTTCAGTATACGTAGCACTATCGGGGGCTTCTTTGGTGGAGACAGGGTAAGCCTGTCTCCCACACTGCGTTATCGCACCGGCGAGAAACTCAGCACCCAATTGTCCTGGAACCACAGCGACATAGATCTTCCTGTTCCGGGTGGTGACTTTGAGGTAGACCTGGCACGTTTAAGGTTGTCCTATTCATTTACTCCAAGAATTTCAATTCAGACCCTGGTGCAGTACAACAAACGCGATGACATCATCGCTACCAATCTGCGTTTCACCTGGTTGCAGTCAGCCAATTCTGGTCTGTATCTGGTTTACAACGAGGTGGATGAAAGTGGGCTGGGTGCGCCGCGCCGAAATGCTCAGCAGTTTATAATCAAATACTCCCGCATTCTGGATATCTTTAACTAGCGGAAGTTTCCTCATTCATGAAATCCGCTCCAACCGCTGAGGCTTTCAGCGTTTCATTGAGCCACTGATCGTGGCTTGATAAAGACCACTAAGGGTTGAAGCGCCTATGGTGTTTTCCAGCAAGCCTGGAATGATTTCCAAGCCGTTTTCGGCATTAGCAAAAAATAGCACGGCTGATGTCGCCTGTAGATCGACAATGACGAAACTCTTGAATACACCGTTACTCCCGGTGTGCCAAATTCTCGGCCCGAATCCCGCCCGCTCGAGTCCCCAACCTAGGCCCCATTGCATTAGCCCCTGTTGCTCAAGGTCCCTGGCAACCACGATCGGATTGAGCATGCCTTCGATTACAGGATCGCCGGCTGCGTACCGCGTGAGCAGGTGTTGCAGAAACTTAGGATAGTCAACGATTGTAGTTAAGAGGCCACCTTCCGGGAAAGCTTGTTCGAGATGCTATATCTCCCGCGACACTTCGCCATCGGCATCATGACCCCACGCCACACTATCAGCGAACGCTTCCCGCCAGGTAAAACTCGAGTTGTACATCTCCAGCGGCGTAAAGATGTACTCATTCAGCAATTCATCCAGCGAGTGCCGGGTAACCGCTTCCACCGCCGCCGCCAGGTAACGAAATCCGGTACCTGAGTAGGCAAATTCACTACCCGGCGTAAAAAAAATTCTTCCAGGCGTAGCACCGCCATTCGGCAGGCCGGAGGTATGACTCAGCACGATGCGCGGTGTAATCAGTCGATGGGATTCGTCCTCGAAGAAATTGGAACCATATTGGCTGTCAGCATCAACATACTCTTGAATTGGTCTATCGAGATCGATCAGCCCTTCGTCTGCCAGTTCCAGAACCAACAAGGCGAATACGGGTTTGCTCAGGGAGGCAGCCTCGAACACGGTGTTATTGTCGACTGATTCGAGACTCCCGGTTTTTCTGATGCCATAGCTGCGCAGGATTGTTTCGCCATTTTCGATGATGGCCAGTGAGAGACCAGGAATACTTTTAGTGGCCATTTCTCTGAGTATGTACTGGTCGACTGAGCTTGAAACTTGGGCTGTTAATGACTCCAGGCCGAATAGGGCAGGGAGCAGGAAGACAGATAGCATGGCCGCGAAAGCTTTCATCGGGGGCATAGTACTATACAGTGACCCATTCGGGTTATGTGTATATAATCCGCAGTCCACGCGCCCGTAGCTCAGCTGGATAGAGTAACTGGCTTCGAACCAGTTGGTCGGGAGTTCGAATCTCTCCGGGCGTGCCATAATCTTGAGCTAACCACTTGAAAGACTTAGGAAATTTCCCAGTCTTTGGAGCAAGTGGTGACCAAACAGTTGACCAATTTAGGGAGTCGAACCTTTACTTTTAGAAAAGGCGGCGTCTTCTACTACTCTCGCAGAGTTCCTTCATATCTGCGAAATCATTATTCAAAACCTCGTATAGTTCAGTCGCTGAGAACCAGATCTCCAGCTATTGCTGAGAAAGCTTCGCTTATTCTCACATCTAGACTGGAAGAATATTGGCTGAACCTCCGTGTTAAGAAATTTCAACTTCCTGCAGCTCATCTCCTCACGGATGTTGGACATTACTCTCAGTCTGATCTTCCTGATATTAAGACAGCTTTAGATGAATACCTGAGATTAAAAGGAGAGGGGAAAGACAAGTATTTCTATGCCTTAACCAATCGGAATATTGGCTATCTGATTGAGTATCTCGGCATACGGCCTTTGGATTTATATAGCACTGCTGATGCAGCAAAGTTGAGAGACTGGTTAAAAGAAAGAAATTTATCTTCGTCCACGATCAAAAGGATATTTAGCACAATTAAGTCGGTAATAAATCTTTGTATCAATGAAAATGGATTAGCAATTAAGAATCCGTTTATTGGTATTTATCTGCCTAATTCTGGGGAAACAAAGACTAGGTATCCAATCAGCTCTAAAAACATTAAAAAACTAGTGGAAGAATGTTATCAAATAGATGATGACTTACGTTGGCTAGTGGCGTTGTTGGTAGACTCAGGGATGCGATTATCAGAGGGCGTTGGTTTGATAAAAGATGATTTGGTTTTTGATTCAGAAATTCCTTATATAAATTTAACAGCTCATCCACACAGGAGTTTAAAAACGGCAAATAGTAGAAGAAAAATACCTTTGGTAGGAGTGTCTTTGTGGGCAGCTAGAAAAATCAAAAAAACTAATTCTCATTTCTGCTTTCCTCGTTATACCAATAAAGTTGGTTGTAACAGAAATTCTGCGAGTGCTGCTTTAAACAAATGGATTAAAGTTGTTTGCAAGACGCATGTTGTGATTCATGGACTTAGACATTCATTTAGAGATCGTTTAAGAGCGGTGCAAGCGCCAGTTGATGTCATTGATCAATTGGGAGGGTGGTCATATAAGAGTATCGGAGAAACTTACGGAGATGGTTATCAGCTGGATGTTCTAAACGACTGGATGCAAAGGATTGAAGGTTGATTAAACTCCTTCACCACTTGCTCCAAAGACTGGGAAATTTCCTAAGTCTTTCAAGTGGTTAGCTTTAGAAGATGGCGCACCCGAGAGGAGGTCACTGCCTTAGTCAGGAGCTAACAACTTTCCAGACTCAATTAAATCAATTACTTATTATAACCTAGTTCACCGCCAAAGGACTTTTTTGGTCTACTGTTTGGTCACCAGTGAACTCCGGAGGTCTTTAAAGACCCCCATAGGCAGAAGCCCATGCCCCTCCCCCTATATATATACTAGTGGCTCTACGGTTCTAGAGGTTTTGGGGTGTTAAGTAGTTGGGTTGTGTTGAGGAGGGGTTTCATCACTCACAATCCTGAAAATCAGATTCAAAACACCTTGTAGCCATGTCTTGCCCTCGTGCGAGTTGTTCGGAGGTTAGCATATCGGATAATGGCTGAAAGCGAAGAAAAAGAGGTTGGGTTAGAACAAAGGCGTATAAATAATGTCATTTTCTTGGGTTCTTGGAGACAGAAATAGAAATAAGTGCCTTGTAGTTGTAATTCCGTTAAATCTACTGATAAAGAATTGCCCACCATCTCCGATGATTAAGACCCCAAACTATTAGTATCCCCTTCTTTCATTCACTCAGCCCGGCCTAAGCCCCTATTGCAATTCGCCCCTAAATCCTCTGAAATAGCTATCCGGAGGAGTTACCCCATGAGCTTAACAAGAGCAAGAATAATACCAGCCGTATTTGCAGTACTCGGTTCGCTACTCGCACTTTCCCCAAGCTTTGCCAATGACGGTACGATCGCCTTTGTTGGCGCTACTATTATCGATGGCACTGATGCCGAGCCACTGGCTGACGGAGTGCTGGTTATTACCGATGGCCGCATCCTCACGGTAGGTCCTCGCGACGCCGTGACGATCCCTGCTGGGGCAGATGTGGTGGATGTGTCCGGCAAGCACATTATGCCGGGACTAATCAATGCCCATGGCCATGTTGGAGCCACTATCGGCCTGAATGGCAATGGTGGGTATACCACCGGCAATCTGCTGCGTCAGCTCGGGCTCTATGCCCGTTATGGCATTACCGCAGTAAATAGTCTCGGTGGGGATGCGGAGCAGGGTTTTGAGCTGCGCAGCACCCAATACGATAAGGATTTGAATCGTGCACGCATCTACGTGGCTGGTGGCGTGGTAGTGGGTGACAGTGAGCAGGCCATCCGCAACGAAGTGAATCGCAACGCCGACCGCGGTGTGAACTTCATCAAGGTGCGCATCGATGACAATCTTGGCGCGACTCAAAAAATGCCCCGCCCGTTGTTCGACGCACTGGTTGACCAGGCACATATTCGCCGGCTGCCGGTGGCGGTACACCTGTTTTA
>Ga0187827_10005260_pt1 | contig 15405 bp, 13 predicted proteins | sample ETNtaG_39_FD_167969 | JGI IMG/M metagenome (GOLD analysis project Ga0187827, IMG submission 167969) | Marine microbial and viral communities from oxygen minimum zone, Eastern Pacific Ocean - ETNP2014_SV_150_PacBio MetaG (Illumina Assembly) | ecosystem: Environmental > Aquatic > Marine > Hypoxic...
GCGCAAAAATTGCCGATATAGGAGGAGAGGCTCTTGTAAAAGAGATTAAAGTTGGAGCTTCTGAAATTGATATAGCCATGGTAGGTCGTGATGCTATGGAGAAAGCAATAGCTAAATTTTATCCCAATTCAGAACTTAGAGATACTTGGGTATGGTTTCAATCTGGCATTAATACCGATGGTGCTCACAATCCATTAACAACAAGAAAACTTAAAATTGGAGATATTCTTTCTTTAAATGCTTTTCCCATGATTTCAGGATATTATACTGCATTGGAAAGAACTCTTTTCCTTAAAGAGATTGACGATGCTTCACTAAAAGCTTGGGAGGTTAATGTCAGAGTTCATCGTCGTGGCCTTGAACTTATTAAGCCGGGAGTAAAATGCTCAGAAATAACCGCTGAATTAAACAATTTATACTCAGAACTTGGTTATATTCACCGTCGCACTTTTGGTTACGGACATTCATTCGGAATATTAAGTCATTACTATGGAAGAGAAGGCAAACTTGAATTACGTGAAGATATAGAAACAATTTTAGAACCGAATATGGTTGTCTCGATGGAACCTATGATTTTTATCCCTGAGGGAGAGCCTGGAGCAGGCGGATATCGTGAACATGATATTCTTGTAATAAATAAAAATGGAGCTGAAGATATAACTAAGTTTCCATTTGGCCCGGAACATAACATAATTAAATAATAGAAATGAATTCAATTGGGATATTTCAATACCAATCGCGAAAAGAAACCCCAACGGATCGCATCGAACGTTTAGACCAGGCAATAAAAAAAATAAAAGAAAAAGTTGACATCATAGTGTGCCCAGAACTTTTTATGTCTGGATATGGGAATGCTGAAGATATTAAAAAGTATGCGGAAAAATCCAAAGGCTCTTTTGCAGAATCTATTAGCAATTTAGCTAAAAAATTTAACTTATCTATAATATATGGCTATCCCGAATTGGAAGGAGACAAATTATACAATTCAGCCCAATGTTTTGATAACAAAGGAGCATCTTTAGCTAATCATAGAAAAACTGTTTTACCCAAAACTTCTAATGAAAATGAAATTTTTTATCCAGGACAAAAAAATTCAATAATTAATATAGCCGGACTAAAAATTGCGCTTGTTATTTGTTATGAATTGGAGTTTCCCGAAATAATTAGAAATGCCGCATTCAATAAAGTTGATCTTGTCATTGCTCCGACCGGACAATCAAATCTATGGCCAGCAGCAGCAAGACATATTTCAAGAAGTAGAGCTTTTGAAAATGGGATTTTTGTTGCTTATGCCAACAGTTGCGGAAAAAATAATGGTATAAACTTTATGGGCGAAAGCAAAATTATTAACCCAAAAGGACTAGACGTTGTTTCTGCAAAAGATAAAGAAGAATTAATTATTGGAGAGATCGATTTAAATCTAATAAGCTTTGTAAGAAAGAAACTACCATATCTTGACGATGTTAAAGGAATTAAAAAATACTAAACTCTAACTATGTTGTTCACAGTTACAGAATATAAAGAACGATTAAATAAAGTTAAGACTTTAATGCAGAAGAAGGGTATTGATTTGTTAATTTCTCAAGACCCGGCGAACATGAATTACTTAACCGGTTATGATGCTTGGTCCTTTTACTATGCCCAATGCGTTTTAGTCCATGTAAATGAAGATGAACCAATTTGTTTTTTGAGAGTGCAGGATACTGGAGGGGGGTACATAAAAACCTATGTTCAGCATAAAAATATTATTGCATATGACGAAAAGTACATTCACACATGGCCTTTACATCCCTATCAATATTTGACCGAAATAATAAAACAAAGAAAATGGGATAATTCTAATATTGGTTTAGAAATGGATAGTCATTATTTCACAGCTTATTGTTATGAAAAAATAAAAACAGGTTTACCAAATGCAAAAATTAAAGATGCGGAGCGTTTAGTAAATTGGGTAAGGGTTATTAAATCTGATTCAGAAATTAAATTAATGAAATCTGCTGCTCGAATAACAGAAAGAGGAATGAAAACAGCTTTTGAAAGTATTAATCCCGGTGTAAGACAATGTGATGCTGTTGCAAATATTCAAAAAACTTTGTTCAATGGTACGCCAGAATTTGGTGGTGATTATGCTGGTATTGCAACTTTGTTACCTACAGGAAAAGGAACTTCAGCTTCGCATTTAACAGCAACAGAAGATAAATTTGTCAGTGGTGAGGCAACAATAGTTGAAATTGCTGGAGTATATAAAAAATACCATTGTCCTATGGCACGAACAGTACTTTTAGGAGAAAAAAATCAGAAAAAAATTGATACAATGAAAGCAACTAATGAAGCATTAGATGCAGGAATTGCAGCAACAAAACCTGGTAATACTGCTGATGATGTTGCCCAAAAATTTTGGGGAGTTTTAGACAAATATGGAATTAAAAAAGAATCAAGAACAGGATATTCAATTGGAATTGGTTATCCTCCCGATTGGGGAGAGCATACTCTAAACATATCAAAAGGCGACAAAACTGTTTTACAACCTAACATTACTTTTCACATGATAGCCGTGATGCAATTTGGTGATTGGGGAGTAGAAGCAAGTGAATCGGTAAGAGTTACTGAAAAAGGTTTTGAATTATTCTGTAATTTATCTAGAGAATTGCACATAAAAGTATAATTACCTTGAATAAATTTTTCACAAATGTTTAATATTCAGCGTTTATGCCGGCTTCAGAGAGTTTTGTAAAATTTGAAAAAGTAGATAAGAGCTATGACGGCGAGGTTTTGGTCGTTAAAGATTTAAATGTAGATATCCCAAAAGGAGAGTTCTTAACTATGCTTGGGCCTTCCGGATCAGGAAAGACAACGACGTTAATGATGTTGGCTGGATTTGAGACCCCAACCAATGGTGAAATATATTTAGACGGAGACGCAATTAGCAGTATTCCTCCTTATAAAAGAGGAATTGGTATGGTTTTTCAAAATTATGCATTATTTCCTCACATGACAGTAAATGAAAATCTTGCATTTCCTTTGGAAGTTAGAAAATTAAATAAATCTGAAATTAAAGAAAAAGTAGAAAAAGCTCTGTCAATGGTAGAGCTTCAAGACTTTGGAAATCGTATGCCCTTACAATTGTCTGGTGGTCAACAACAACGTGTTGCACTTGCAAGAGCATTAGTCTTTGAACCAAGGCTTGTTTTAATGGATGAACCTTTGGGAGCTTTAGATAAAAAACTTCGTGAACAAATGCAATATGAAATTAAGCACATTCACGGAAATATTGGTATTACAGTTGTGTACGTTACCCATGACCAAAGTGAGGCACTGACAATGTCGAACCGTATTGCGGTATTTAATGACGGAAAAATTCAACAAATATCAACACCTGATGTTTTATATGAAAAACCAGAAAATGCTTTTGTAGCTCAGTTCATTGGGGAAAATAATCAACTTAAGGGAAAAGTAAAATCCATTAATGGTAATATGTGCACTGTTACAACAGACAAAGGCGATGAAATTAAATCTCTCAAAGTTAATATCAATACAGTAGGGGATGCGTCAACGGTATCGTTACGTCCTGAACGAGTTGAAATTAATTCAACAGATAGTAATTTAGAAAATTCATTTAATGCAAAGGTGAAGGAATTAATCTATCTTGGTGACCATATTCGAACTAGAGTTGAAGTCTGTGGAAACGATCAGTTTATTGTAAAAGTTCCCAATTCATACAAGGGAGCTGACCTCAAAGAAGGTGTATCCGTTAAACTTTCTTGGAGGGCCAGTGATTCAAGGGCTTTAGACTTAGCATAAATTTAATATTTTTTTATTTTACAGCACCTAATCAATATGTTTAGATTGCCGACTTATACGTATAATAAATTAATCAAGAGGGAAAAATATGATTAAAACAATCAAAGTTGCTTTGCTTGCATTGATCGGGTTGGCATTTACAGCTACGGCTTATGCTGACTTTACATTTGTATCATGGGGCGGAGCATACACAATGAGCCAACAGAAGGGTTACATTGACACTTGGGGACCCGTTAAAAACGGCACCACTAAAGTTAGTGTTGAAAACTATAACGGTGGTCTTGGTGAAGTCAAAGCTCAAGTTGAATCAGGTAATGTGACTTGGGATGTCGTAGATATTTTGCCAGTGGATGCAATTAACGGCTGCGATGAAGGCTTACTAGAAGAACTGGATTTCAGTTCATGGGAAAAAGCACCTAATGGTGATAGTTTCTTAGAAAGCATACCTGACAATGGTACTGGTGTAGGCGGAACAATTTCGCCATGTGCTGCTCCACAAATATGGTGGACGTATGTAATAATTTACGATCCAAAAGCTTTTCCTGAAAAAAAACCAAAGAAGATGAAAGATTTCTTTGACGTTAAAAAGTTCCCTGGAAAAAGAGGTGTTCACACTTGGCCGCAAGCTGTTTTAGAAATGGCACTTGTTGCTGATGGAGTTAAACCAAGCAAAGTAAATGAAGTTTTACAAGGCGAAGGTGGACCAGATAGAGCATTTGCTAAACTTGAAGACCTTAAAGGACATGTTGTTCACTGGTCTGCAGGAGCTCAACCGTTAGAATTAGTATCAAGCGGTGAAGTAGTTATGTCCATTGTTTACAATGGTCGTGCTGGAGCTGCTATTCTTTCAGAAGGAGCTAGCTTCGATTACGTTTGGGAAGGTCAAGTTCTTGATGGAGACTGGATAGCTATTCCTAAGGGTTCAAAAAATAAAGCAGAAGCTATTGAATTCTTAAAACACGCGACTACTTGTGCGTCTCAAGCTGAACAAGCTAGGTACATCACTTACGGTCCTATGCGTTCGTGCGGTCTTGACGTTATCAAGAAGGGTGAACCTTGGTTCCATAATGGTATAGCTGTGCTACCACACATGCCTAATACCAAGAAAAGACTTAAAAAATCTATATTAACGGATCCTGTATGGTGGGCTGATCACAATGCTGAGCTCAAAGAACAATGGGCAGCTTGGATGGCAGGTAATAAATAATAATATTAATATTTTGATAAAAAAGGCGGGATTTTTGTCCCGCCTTTTTTTATAATAGCCTTATGAATCAAACAGCAAAAGGCGAGATATTAACGACTGACGGAATACCCTTAAAAGTTAGTCTTAGACGTTCAGAGCGTATAAATAAATTTAGAGCATTTGCTCTAGTTCTCCCGCTTACACTGTTTATTATAATTACATTCGTAATTCCTATTATTGCTATGTTGACAAGAAGTATTGATGATAAACAAATCAATACAGTATTTCCAAAAACTTTTGAAATATATAAGCAATGGGATCGCAAGAAACTTCCTACTGAAGAAATGTATGCCACTATCTTTGGTGAGATTGTGAATGCTGAAAAAAGGGCAATCGGTAAAGCTAGCACTCGTATGAATTATAGCCGGTCAGGATGGAAAAGTTTAATCAAAAAATCGAAAAGAAAATTCAAAAAAATTAAAGAGGGCCCTTATAAAGAACAAATGATTGCAGTAGATAAGCGATGGGGAAAAATAGAGTTTTGGAAAGCTTTAGGAGAAATGGTTGATCCCTATACATTCGGATATTTTTTAAATGCCGTAGATTTAAAATACGATTCAAATAAAGAAATTATACGACAACCAGAAAAAAGGAGAATTTATAATTATACTTGGTACAAAACTGTCAAAATCAGTGTTCTTGTGACGTTGTTTTGTTTGATTTTGGGATACCCTATTGCGTATCTCTTAGCCACTTTACCATTAAAGTACAGTAATCTTCTTATGATTTTTGTTCTCCTGCCTTTTTGGACATCGTTATTGGTTCGAACGGTTTCATGGATAATAATATTAATGAAAAAAGGAGTTTTTAATAGCATCTTGGTTTGGGCCGGTGTCATTGCCGATGAGAACCGTATGCAATTGATATACAATGAAACGGGAACATTGATTGCAATGACCCAAATCTTATTACCTTTTATGGTGTTGCCTTTATATAGTGTGATGAAAACAATTCCGCCTAGTTATATGCGAGCAGCGTTAAATTTGGGAGCGCAACCAATGCATGCCTTTTACAGAGTTTATATGCCTCAAACAGTTCCAGGAATTAGCGCAGGTGGCTTGCTCGTCTTCGTTCTTGCTATTGGGTATTTTATTACACCAGAGCTTGTTGGAGGTGCAGATGGACAATTAATTGGTCACTGGATTGCTTATCATCTGAAATCAACTTTAAATTGGGGATTATGTGCAGCACTAGGAACTATACTGTTAGTGGTAATGTTAACTCTGTACTGGGTTTATAATAAAATAGTCGGCATTGAAAATATAAAATTAGGATAACAATTATGGCTTTACCTACATATACAACAACTGAACAAAGAATTGGTTATTATACTTACTTGTTTTACTGTGGGTTGGTATTCTTTTTTCTTATAGCTCCAATCTTTATGATTGTTCCGTTATCTTTTAATCAATCCCCTTTTTTTGGTTTTACTCCAGAAATGCTAAGATTTGAACCTGATGCATTTTCTCTTCGATGGTATAGGCAAATGCTCGGTATATGCAGACCGGATGATATTATTACAACTGTCTGTACAAATAAGTGGATGATAGGAACTAAGAATAGTTTTATTATTGGTTTGTCGGCAACTTTTCTGGCAACAGCGTTAGGAACAACTGCAGCTCTGGGTTTGAGTAAACCGCATATGCCTTTTAAAGGCGCAATTATGGCTTTGTTGATTTCACCTATGATTGTTCCTTTGATTATAACTGCGGCTGGGATTTTCTTCTTTTATGCAAAATTTGGATTGGTAGGTACATACACTGGACTTATATTAGCTCATACAGCACTAGGAACGCCATTTGTTGTCATAACGGTTACTGCAACACTTACCGGATTTGATACCAATCTTATACGAGCTTCTCAAAGTTTGGGAGCAGATACAATGAGAACATTTTTTAAGGTGATTATGCCACTCATTCTTCCTGGAGTAATTTCGGGAGCTTTGTTTGCTTTTATTACTTCATTTGATGAAGTGGTGGTTGTTCTCTTTTTGGGAAGCGTTGAACAACAAACTATCCCTCGACAGATGTGGTCCGGTATACGACAAGAAATAAGCCCGGTAATACTTTGTATGGCAACATGCCTCGTTGCCTTATCAATTATGTTATTAACTACAGTTGAATTGTTGAGAAGAAGATCTGAACGATTACGTGGTATAAAATTACGCAATTAAATTAATCCGTTATCATACCAACTGACCATAAAACTAAAACAATATATAACCAAACCATAACCCGATTCTAAATCAACTTATCTCTGAGATCAATGAGCATCTTCAAACAAAGTTTTAGTTGATCAAAGGTTACATACTCGTCAACGGTATGAGCCTGTTCGATTGATCCAGGACCACAAACTACAGTGCTAATACCAAATTCCTGAAACAGTCCTGCCTCTGTGCCGAAAGATACAACATCTTTTGAATTATCGCCCGTTAAATTACAAATAAGATTAACAGCTTCAGATCCTTCCTTTTCGTCAAAACCAACTACTTCTCCAACAGTTACTTTATTAATAGTTGCTTCTGGGTAAATTTTTTTCATTTCTGGTAACAAAGTTTTTTCGGTATAAGAATCGATATTTTTATTAATGAATTCTCCATCTTCTCGAGCAACTGGCCTTACTTCCCAATCAAGAATGCATCGATCAGCAATAACATTTGTACCTATTCCTCCTGTAATTTTTCCTATTTGTAGCGTTGAGTAGGGAGGAGAAAAAAGTGTTCTTTTTGGTTTTCTTTTTTTTAATTCATTTCTTAATTCCATAAGTTTGTTGCTGTATCGAATTGCGTATTCTACAGCACTTACACCACGTTCAGGATTTGAGGCATGCCCCGACAAACCGGTAAAATATGTTACATATTCATTATAACCTTTATGTGCAGTAATAGCTTTCATACTGGTAGGTTCACCAATTATACAAGCAGAGTAATCAATTTTTCGTTTTTTTAAATCGGCTAGCATCAAGGGAGCACCCAAGCATGCGGTTTCTTCATCGAAAGTATATGAAAAATGAATTGGTTTTTTTAAATTTTCAGAAGCAAATAATGGTGCCACTGCTAGAGTACAAGCAATAAATCCTTTCATATCACATGATCCTCGTCCATAAATTTTGTTGTCTTTTTCTCTTGCAACATATGGATCAGATGACCATTCCTTTGGCGAAGCCGGAACAACATCTGTGTGGCCAGATAATATAATACCGCCACCATTTAATTTTTTTTTGCCATTTATAGTTGAAAACAAATTTGCCTGCTGTGTAGATTCATTAATAGTTTTGGACGATATTGCTCCAAGCTTACTTAATTTTTTTTCACAATATTCGATTAGCTTGAAATTAGGGGCGCCCGAAACAGTTTGAAATTTTATTAGATCTGATAAAATTTTCAAAGTTTCAGGAAATATTTGATCGATAACTTTATTTTGCGTACCCATTTAAATAAAAATATATTATATATTCTCAATATGAAACAAGAAATAACATACGAAGATTACAGCAAAGTAGAGATTAAAGTTGGCACAGTTTTGAGTGTTAAAAAAAATGAAAAAGCAAGAAAACCTTCATTAGTTGTTGAAGTTGATTTTGGTAAAGAGACGGGAATAAAGAAATCCTCGGCTCAGATCACACATTACTATAATGAACAAAACTTAATCGGCAAGCAAGTTATAGGAGTTTGTAACTTTCCAAAAAAAAATATAGCGGGAATAATTTCCGAAGTTCTTATATTGGGCGCAATTGAAAAAGATGGAAAAGTGGTCTTGGTTCATCCGTCACAAAAAGTTGAAAACGGCTTGGGAATAGCTTAATACCAAAGTAAATTAATATATCCTGATATGACAACATTAATGATTTTCATGTTTGTGGCAGCGTTTACACCGGGGCCAAATAATCTTTTATCTTCCTATTCAGGTTTTAATTTTGGAATCAAAAAAACACTTCCTTTGATATACGGAGTTACTTTTGGGTTTCCTATACTATTAATAGTAATCAATTTTGGATTGATAGTTTTTTTTAAAAAGTTTCCAGCACTTCAAGAAGTTATAAAAGTACTTGGTTCATGTTTTATATTATATTTTGCATATAAAATTGCACAAGGCAAAAAAAGCGAAGAGAAAAAAATAGAAAATCCTACTAAATTTATTAATATGCTTTTTTTTCAATTCGTTAATCCTAAGGCAGTTTTATTCGCAATTGTGATAGTATCCACATTTATTGATCCAAATATAAATTTTGTTAGAGATACAATAGTAGTTTTGAGTGTAGCTATTAGTTTTAGCTTCGTAAGTATTTTTTCATGGTGCCTGCTCGGTAAATTTTTGAGAAAATTTGCAACAAATGAGAAATTTATACAGACGTTTAACTATGTTATGTCCTTTTTGCTCATCGTTTGTGTTATAATGTTTTATTTATAGAAGATGACAACAGACAGTAAGGATTCATTTAATTCTTTAGCAGACTTAACCGTAGATAAGAGAATCTATAAAATATTTAGCCTCAAAAAGGCAGAGAAATCTGGGTTGGAAGGAATTTCTAGACTACCCAAATCACTAAAAGTTTTGCTCGAAAATCTTTTGAGATTTCAAGACAACCAAACTATCAAAGAAGATCAAATTCAAGCATTTAAAAAATGGCTAAATAACAAGAGTTCAAAAACTGAAATTGCCTTTAAACCAGCAAGAGTTCTTATGCAAGACTACACGGGCATTCCTGCGGTTGCAGATCTTGCAGCTATGCGTGATGCTGTAATGTCAAAGAAAAAAAATCCAAACAAAATAAATCCTTTGTCAACAGTTGATCTTGTCATTGACCATTCGGTGATGGTTGATCAATATGCTTCGAAAGATTCATTTAAACATAATGTAGAAAAAGAATTTTCAAGAAATAGAGAACGTTATTCTTTTCTTAAATGGGGCCAGCAAGCATTCAATAATCTCAGAGTTGTGCCTCCAGGCACCGGCATTTGCCATCAAATAAATTTGGAATATTTATCAAAAGTTGTTTGGTCGTCAAAAAGTAATGGCAGTGTCTATGCATATCCAGATACACTTGTTGGAACCGATAGTCATACAACGATGGTAAATAGTCTTTCGGTTCTCGGATGGGGAGTAGGTGGAATCGAAGCAGAGGCAGCAATGTTAGGGCAATCGATATCTATGTTAATTCCAGAGGTTGTTGGATTTAAACTTTATAATAAACTTAGCGAAGGAACAACATCCACCGATTTGGTTCTTACCATCGTTCATCAGTTGAGACAAAAAGGGGTTGTTGGAAAATTTGTTGAATTTTATGGCGATGGATTAAAAAATCTTTCTTTGGCTGATCGTGCAACAATAGCTAATATGGCTCCCGAATACGGAGCAACTTGCGGCTTTTTTCCAGTTGATAGCGAAACATTAAAATATTTGGAACTTTCGGGCAGAGATAAACACACAATTTCTCTGGTAGAACAATATTCTAAAGAACAGGGATTGTGGGCAGATGATGATATAATTTTTACTGACAGTTTGGAACTAGATATGTCTAAAGTAGTTCCAACTATATCTGGTCCGAAGCGTCCGCAAGATAAAATTTTATTAACCGAGTCAGCAAAATCATTTAGAGAGATTTTTAAAGAAAATACTAAAAGAGAAAATCTAAAAGAAGAACCAGTTTCAGGTAGCGATTTTAAATTAAAAGATGGAGATGTTGTGATTGCAGCGATTACGTCGTGCACTAACACCTCCAATCCAAATGTTCTAATTGGAGCAGGGTTGCTTGCAAAAAAAGCTGTTGAAAATGGTTTAAAAGTTAAACCTTGGGTAAAAACATCTTTAGCGCCAGGATCTCAAGTTGTTACCGATTATCTTGAAAAAGCAGACTTAAATAAATATCTAGATAATCTTGGATTTAATCTTGTTGGATATGGGTGCACAACTTGCATAGGTAATTCTGGACCTCTCAATCAGAATATATCTGATGCCATACAAAAAGAAAATTTATATGCCGTTTCGATTTTATCAGGAAATAGGAATTTTGAGGGAAGAATTAATCCAAATGTAAAAGCGAACTATCTTGCTTCACCGCCTTTGGTAGTGGCTTATGCTTTGGCAGGATCAATGAATTTTGATTTCTACAAGGAACCCTTAGGTAAAACCAAAGATGGTAGGAATATTTTTCTGAAAGATATATGGCCAACAAATAAAGAAATTGAAGATTTAATATTAAATTCGATTAATGCTGACATGTTTACCAAAAGATATTCAAAAATTTCTGAAGGTCCGGAAGATTGGAACAATATTAAGACTTCAGATAGTAGCATTTATAATTGGGATGACACATCTACTTATGTAAAGAAACCACCATTTTTTGAAAATATGCCTGACAAACCGGAAGGATTTAAAAAAATTACGGATGCTAGACCGTTACTAATTTTGGGAGATACTGTAACTACTGACCATATCTCTCCAGCCGGTTCTATTAAAAAGGATAGCCCAACAGGTGATTATTTTATGAAGCATCAAATTCAACGAAAAGATTTTAACTCATATGGCGCGAGAAGAGGTAATCACGAAGTTATGGTACGCGGGGCATTTGGAAACATTAGAGTAAAAAATGAGATGGCTCCAGGGACAGAAGGTGGTTTTACAAAAATTTATCCTGAAGGAAAAGTTATGAGCGTTTATGAAGCAGCCATGGAATATAAAAAAAGAGGAATCGATCTGGTAGTAGTTGCTGGCAGAGAGTATGGAGCTGGATCATCTAGGGACTGGGCTGCAAAAGGTACAAAATTATTAGGTGTAAAGGCCGTTATTGTAGAAAGTTTTGAAAGAATACATCGTTCAAATTTAATTGGTATGGGTATATTGCCACTTCAATTTAAAGAAGGACTTAATAGAAAAAAATTGAATATTAAAGGTTCTGAACTTTTTACAATTATTGATATCGAAAAAAACTTGGAGCCGAGACAGGATATCGATTGTGAAATTAAGTATGATGACGGGACAACAAAAAAAATTAAATTATTATGCAGAATTGATACTATTAATGAAATTGAATATTATAAAAATGATGGGATCTTAAAATATGTTCTTAGAAACATGTTTTAAAGTAGGAAAAAAAATTGAGAAATATTAAATTAAAAGTACACAAATCAGCATCAAGGTTAAAAAAGGAAGATCAGTTGGCTTGGAAGATAGCAGAAATAGCTTCTGACGAAGCACCTTTAAATGAAGATTCCATTGATATGGTTATTAATAGAATTATTGATAATGCTGCTGTGGCAATTGCTTCTCTTCAAAGAAAACCTGTAATCTCCGCAAGAGACATGGCCTTAGCTCATCCAAGAGAAAATGGAGCAACTGTTTTCGGTATTACTTCGGACCAAAGATTCCATTGTGAATGGGCCGCATGGGCAAATGGAACCGCTGTAAGAGAGTTGGATTTTCACGATACTTTTTTGGCAGCTGACTATAGCCATCCGGGGGATAATATTCCTCCAATTATAGCTGTAGCTCAGCAAAAAGATTTAAGTGGTATCGATTTAATCAGAGGAATTATTACTGGGTACGAAGTTCAAGTGAACTTAGTTAAAGGAATTTGTTTACACGAACATAAAATAGATCACATTGCACATCTAGGTCCAAGTGTTGCAGCAGGGATTGGATCTGCACTAAAACTTGATACGAAAACTATTTATCAATCTATTCAACAGGCTTTGCATACAACAATTTCTACAAGACAATCGAGGAAGGGAGAAATTTCAAGTTGGAAAGCATTTGCTCCAGCACATGCAGGCAAGTTAGCCATTGAAGCTGTAGATAGAGCTATGAGAGGAGAAGGTGCGCCGAGTCCAATATACGAAGGTGAAGATAGTGTAATAGCCCATGTTCTTTCAGGACCTAAGGCAAGATATACAGTTCCTTTGCCAAAAATTAATGAAGAAAAAAAAGCTATTTTAGAAACTTATACCAAAGAACACTCTGCCGAGTATCAATCACAGGCACTGATTGATTTAGCCAGAAGTTTGAATAAAAAAATCAAAAATATTTCAGATATAAAAAAAATAGAAATTCATACCAGTCACCATACCCACAATGTCATTGGCTCAGGTGCAAACGATCCTCAAAAAATGGATCCAAATGCAAGCAGGGAAACATTAGACCATTCAATTATGTATATTTTTGCAGTGGCGCTTGAGGATGGAGAATGGCATCATATTAATTCCTACACTCAAAAAAGAGCTAACACCAAGAGTACGGTTGAACTGTGGAAAAAGATTAAAACTTTTGAAGATAAAAAGTGGACTAAAAAATATCATGATCCTAATCCTAAAAAAAAATGTTTTGGAGGACATATCATCATTAAAATGAAGGATGGCACAAAAATCGCTGAACAAATTAGTGTCGCAGACGCTCATCCTAATGGAAAAAATCCTTTTAAAAGGAAAAACTATATTCGTAAGTTTAAAACACTCACGGGCAATATTATCGACACAGAGGAATCTGAAAGATTTTTAAACGATGTTCAAAATTTAAGAAATATAAGCAAATCAGAACTTCACAAACTAAATATCAAAGTCAAATCTGATCTTCAGAAAAGCACAATTTCAAAAAAAGTTATATTTTAAATCCAACAAAATGTTGAGAATTTTTTTTTCATTAGTAATTTTATTTTCTAATTTTAATTTTGCAAGTGCTGAAGATTTTAAATTAACCAAGATTCTCGAAGGTCTTAGTTCGCCTTGGAGTCTGTCTTTTGTTAGTCAAAATGAAGTGTTAATAACAGAAAAATCAGGAAATATAATTCATGCAAATATTGAAAATAAAAAACAGAAAAAAGTTAAACATAACTTACAAGTTCTAGAACATGGGCAGGGTGGTTTATTGGATGTTTTATACCATAATCAAAAAGTATTTATTTCTTATTCTGAAAAAAGAAAAGATTTTGAATCCAGCACATCAATTGCTCAAGGCAAGTATAGTAACATTAAAATAAATTTTAAAAATATATTTAGAGCCGAGCCTCAAATAGAGTCCAGATATCATTTTGGATCAAGATTAGTTATTCAGGACAATTATTTATTTGCTTCTGTTGGAGAAAGGGGGCAAGGTATGATTGCGCAAGACCCAACAAAACATCCAGGAAGCATTATTAGAATTAATATTGACGGATCTATTCCAAAAGATAATCCAAAATTTAAAGGAAAAAATAATTGGCTTCCTGAAATTTTTCAAATTGGCGTAAGAAACCCTCAAGGATTAACACTATCTTCTTTTGATCAAAAAATTTATATGAGCAATCATGGGGCCAAAGGTGGAGACTGGTTTGGTGAGGTAAAATTTGGTGAAAATTATGGATGGAAACTTTTAGGCTGGGGTGGAAAAAACTATTCAGGTACCGCAATAGGTCCAAAATGGAAACCCGGTTTTACCAAAGCCATCCATTATTGGGTTCCTTCAATAGCAACAAGTGCAATTGCGATATACAAGGGAAAAGAATTTAATAACTGGAATGGTCATGCTCTGATTACATCTTTAAAAGATCGTTCTTTGAGAAAATTGATATTTAAAGATATAAAAGAGGTGAAGGAAGACGTAATTTTTAAAAACAAAATTGGAAGAATTAGAGACATCAAAATTCATAAAAAAACTGGAAAAATATTTTTTTTAACTGACAATGGTTATCTTTGGAAAATGGAAAAAAAATAATAAATTTTTTTAGTATTTTAAAACCAAGAAGCAAAAGGTTCATGAATTGTAAGAACACCGTAACCCATTAATCCACCAATGATTAATTGAATAGCAACTAATAATATTACTACTAGACCTACATAACCTACCCATTGATGTTCTTGAATATATTTTGCGAAATATGAAGCTGCTGCTCCTATAAGAACAACTGATAAAAATAAACCAAAAAATAACAAAAGGTAATGATCCTTTGCTGCGCCAGCAACCCCCAAAACATTATCGAAACTTAAAGTAATGTCAGCTATAAGAACTTTATATACTCCGCTTATGAAAGATGGTTCTTTAGATTGTCTTGTTGGAGATTTGATTTTTTTAATTATAAATAGATCTTGTCTAAGTTCGTTAACAATCCATAAAAGAAGAGCTCCTCCTACTAATTTAATAAATGAAAATTGAAATAAAAAGGTAGCAGAAAAAGCAAAAACAACTCTAAAAATAAATGCTGCAAAAACACCCCACATAATTATTTGTTTTCTGTTTTTTGGGGCAAAACTCGCAGCAACCATTCCAATAATAATGGCATTATCTGCAGCCATCACGATGTCTATGAATATAATTTGAATAAATATTAGGGTTTCTTCTAACACTTTTTATATTTTTTAATTCTATAATCTAAATAATTGTATTGCAATT
>Ga0187827_10005261_pt1 | contig 15404 bp, 16 predicted proteins | sample ETNtaG_39_FD_167969 | JGI IMG/M metagenome (GOLD analysis project Ga0187827, IMG submission 167969) | Marine microbial and viral communities from oxygen minimum zone, Eastern Pacific Ocean - ETNP2014_SV_150_PacBio MetaG (Illumina Assembly) | ecosystem: Environmental > Aquatic > Marine > Hypoxic...
GTAAATCTAATCCAAGATTAATCTTTTTATCAAATAATTTATAGTTTTGAGATAAAAAATTTGAAATAGAAAAATATGATAAAAAAATAATTAAAACATATATAAATATTACTTTTAATTTTGAAAAATATAACACAAGATATAATTATTTCTTTGTATTAGGCTTATTTAATACAGTTTGTATAGTTGATTGAACAACTTGGACAGTCACATTATCCGAAATTGATAAATCTAATTTATCTTCTCCCAAAATTCTTTCAACCTTACCTACTATACCTCCTGAAGTAATTACTTCATCACCTCTTTTCAATGCAGCAACCATTGCTTTGTGTTCTTTGGCTTTTTTTTGTTGAGGTCTTATTAGAAAAAAGTAAAAGATTACAAAAATCAATATTAAAGGTATGAATTGTGCAATTCCCGATCCTGATCCTGACATTATATCTCCTTAAAAATTAAATTATTTATACTATTAAATAAAAATAAACAATCTTAATATTGCTGAACTTTAATTAGTTCTAGACCATTCATGTAAGGTCTTAGGACTTCTGGTATTATTATGCTACCATCGTCTCGTTGACAATTTTCCATTATAGCAATTAAGGTTCTACCAACAGCTAATCCCGAGCCATTTAGCGTACCTACAAAATTTGTTTCATTATTTTTATTTTTATATCTTGCTTTCATTCTTCTAGCTTGAAAAGATCCACACGAAGAACAACTTGATATTTCTCTATACTTGCTTTCTGAAGGTACCCATACCTCTAGATCGTAAGTCTTTTCTGCACTAAACCCCATATCTCCTGTTGAAAGTAATATTTTACGATATGGAAGTTTGAGTTTTTGAAGAATATTTTCTGCACATCCGGTCATTCTGTCTAGCTCTACCAAACATAAATTCGGCTCGACTATACTAACTAACTCAACTTTATAAAATTGGTGCTGTCTCATCATGCCTTTGGTATCTTTTCCATAACTACCCGCTTCTTTTCTAAAACATGCTGTAGAAGCAACTAGTCTAATTGGTAATTCTTTAAAAGTTAAAATTTTTTCTCTAACCATATTTGTTAAAATAACTTCTGCTGTTGGTATTAAAAATTTTTTTTCAGAATTGTTATCTAATTTTACTTCGAACTGATCTTCTTCAAATTTGGGTAATTGACCTGTTCCAAACATTGTAGAAGTTGTAGCCATTAAAGGAGGAGAAATTTCAATGTAATTAAAATTCTGAGTGTGAGTGTCTATCATAAAATTTGATATTGCCCTTTCTAACAAGGCAATTTCTCCCTTAAGAAAAACAAATCTTGCACCAGATGTTTTTGAAGCAAGTTCAAAATCTATCATTCCTAAATTTTTGCCAAGATCATAATGAGACTTTGCTTTAAAGGAAAAATTATTTATCTTTCCATGTTCAGAAATTACTTTATTGGAGCCTTCATCATTGCCAACAGGAACATCTTCTAATGCCAAGTTAGGCAGTTTAATCAATATTTCGTTCAAACTATCCTGAACTGATATTTGTTCTTTATAGATATTATCAATTTCTTTTGAAAGATCTTTTGACTTTTTAAATAATGAACTATCTTTTGACTTTGAAATAATTTTTTTTTCTTGTTCAAGCTTTTCTTTTTTCTGAATTAGGTTTCTATTTTTGTTATCCAAATTTTGAAGAACTTCAATATCAATATCGGAATTTCTTTGTTTTATCCTATTTTCAAAATTCTTAAGATTAGATCTTATTTCCTTAATATTGTGCATGTTCTTTTTCTTTTATTTTTTTTTCTATAATTTTTACTGACATTATTGATAATTCATACAATAACAATAATGGTATTGCTAAGCCTATCTGTGTTACGGGATCAGGCGGTGTTAAAATTGCTGCAGCTGCAAAAATAATTACAACAACATATTTTCTTCTTTTTTTTAAATACTCAGAGTCAATAAAACCTACTCTAGCCAATAAACTTAAAATTACTGGTAGTTGAAAACTTATACCGAAAGCAAAAATCAGTTTCATTATCAAAGAAAGATATTCATTTACCTTAGGTTCTATTTGAATTGGTAGATTGTTGATTTGCGAAGACGTTTCAAAAGATAGAAAAAATTTTATTGCTAGAGGCATTATCAAATAATAAACAAGTAATCCTCCAAGAAGAAATAATAATGGTGTCAATATAAGATATGGCATCAAAGCTTTTCTCTCATTATCATACAAGCCAGGGGCTATAAATTTCCAAATTTGATTCAAAATTAATGGGCTTGAAACAAAAAAGGCTGCAAAAAAGGAAACTTTTAAATATGTTATGAAAGTTTCCTGCAAAGCGGTAAAAATTAACCTGCGTTCATGACCATCATTTTCAACAACGTCTGCGTAAGGTTGTACCAAAAATCTGTATATTTCTTCTGAAAAATAATAGCTGATTAAAAAAAAAACAAATAATAGATAGGTGCTATTAATTAGCCTTGTTCTTAACTCTGTTAAGTGGCTTACAAAACTCCCCTGTTTATCGCCATCATTTTTCATCTTTCGCATCTTTAGTTTTATTTTTACTTAAATTTTTCTCTTTCTCACTTTCGGATTCATATAATGCAACTTCACTATAAAGTTCATTATAATATTTTTTAATTGAAGCGATCCATGAACCTATTTTCTTTAACATAATTGGAAAATCTTTGGGTCCAATAACCAAAATTGATACCACTACAATTAAAAGAATTTCAAACCAGCCGATTTGTGGCATTTATTAAAGTTTACTCTTTTTTTGAATCTGAATTATCGCTTGTTATATTTTTGGATTCTGAATCCTCTGCAACATCAGACGACATACCTTTTTTAAAACTTTTAATTCCTTTCGCCACATCCCCCATAAGACTAGAAATTTTTCCTCTGCCAAAAAGTAATACCACCAACACTACCACTATAGCAATTTGCCAAAAGCCGATACTCATATGAAATTTATATACAATTTTTAATTTTTATTAAAGTAATCTTTTCAGTCTTCTTCTGATTTCAAGGTGTCACCCAACATTTCGTCTATATTTGAATAAATATTTTCTTTCTTTTCTTCTTTTTTTTCCTTAAAAAAAGATTCTGTTCCAAATATTGACGAATCTAAATTTCCACTATCTATTAAACCTGCTGATGCCAACTCCTCAATATTTGGTAAATCTGACAATTTTTGTAAATTAAAGTGACTTAAAAAATCTTCTGTTGTTGAATACTGTATTGGTCTACCGGGCACATCTCTTCTACCGTGCGGTTTTACCCAATTTAATTCCAATAAAATTTCAAGTGTATTTGTTCCAAAAGAGACTCCCCTAATTTCCTCAATTTCAGCTCTAGTAACCGGTTGGTGATAAACAATTATTGCAAGCGTTTCTATAGCAGCTTTTGAAAGTTTTTTTTGAACAGGTTTTTGTTGTGACATTAAGCCAGAAAGATTCTCAGCAGTTCTAAAAGACCATTTTCCTGATATACAAACTAAATTTACTCCTCTGTTTGAATAATGGCGCTGTAATTTTTCCAATGATTTGGTAATATTTTTTTTTTTTTTAATTTTTGTTTCAATGCTTTCAATGTCAAGCGACTCTTCTGCGGCAAATAAAATTGCTTCTATTTCTCTTTCGGATTCCGACATGGTAGTAGGAAAATCAATTACATTGTTTTTTTGATTTCTGCTCTTCATTGTTTCTGTTTTATAAATACACTATCAAAAAGTGTTTTTTGTTTCATTTCTATATTTCCTTCTTTTGTTAATTCCAAAGATCCAGCAAAGATACTGGCAAAACCAGTTTTTTTTAAAGTTTTCGATTCATTGTACTTTTTTGGAATTAACTCACTTAGCTTTTTCCAATCAGGCAATTTACCAAAAAATGTTCTGATTATTTTTATACCCTCTTCAGTAGTTAGTACAGGTAACCTAGGTATATTAATTTTCATAAAATCTTTTTTCATTACATTATTTGCATAAGATTTTAATATTTCATATAAAGTAACCGAATAACTTGAACTATAAATCGATCTAATTCCACCTTTCACCCCTCTTGTAAATATATTTATGCCTAATCTTTTTCTTTTTAACATTTGATCTGAAAGAATTCTAATTAGTTCTAATTTTTTTAACTGCAATTTAAGTTTTTCTGTCACTTCTGAAACTTTGAATTCATCTTCTTCCATCTCTGGTAATAATAATTTAGATTTTAGGTAAGTTAACCAAGTAGCCATTAACAAATATTCGGAAGCTAAATCTAAATTGAGTTTTTTTGCTTCATTTATAAACGTGTTAAATTGATCGGCTAATTCAGCTATTGAAATTTCTGCTAGATTAACTTTTTGTGATTTTGCTAAACCTAACAATACATCTAAAGGTCCTGAATAATTAGATAAATTAATCTCAAAATTGTTAGAATCATTAGCAGACATGAAATAATTTTATATTAGAAATTTGTAAAATTGTGATGTTTTTTTTACGATAAAATCATCTATTTTTGGAACATTATTTGCAATTATTCTCATTTCATTGATATTTCCATTGCAGTGTAAAATTAAATTACAACCTGCTTTTAAAGATTTTATAACATTATCTTTAAGACCGTATTTTAAAGCTTTCATACATATGTCATCGGAAATTAGAAGATGTCTAAATTTCAATTTTTTCCTTATTATATCATCTATAATTATCTTGGAATGCGTCGCAGTGTAGGTTGAATCATATTGAGAATAAATAACGTGAGCTGTCATTGCAAATAAAGATTTTTTGTTCTTAAATGCTATAAAGTCGATATTATTTAATATTTTTTTTTTTTCATTAACTACAGGAGTACTAAAATGACTATCGTTAATCGCTAGTCCATGACCTGGTATATGTTTAATAACAGTTCCAATTCTATTTTTTGTATACATTTTGATACAATGATCCCCAAGTTTTGAAACAATTTTAGCTCTATTTGAAAAGGCACGATCACCTATAATTTTATTTGTTTTGTCTCTAATAACGTCCAAAACTGGAACGGTATTAATGTTGATACCTAGATCATTTAAGATTTGAGAGATACTGTTTATATAAATTTTATATTGATAGAAGAATTTTTTCTTATTTTTTAAATATAACTTAGCAAATGATTTTGGGGGAAAGTTACTTGTATCTATAATTTTTTTTAACCTTGAAACTTTACCACCTTCTTCATCAATTAAGATTGGATATTTGTTGTCACGAAAACATGATTTAATTTGGTTAACTAACTTCCTTGTCTGATTAAAATTATTTATATTTCTAGAAAATAAAATCACACCCCAAGGTTTATTTTTTTTTAAAAAATCAATTTCATTTTTTTTTAAAAATGTCGAACTAATGCCAACTATAAATGCTTTTCTATTTTTCACTTGTTTTTAACAAATCCCAAAATTTTCTTTGTTTCTTATTCTTAAAATCCTCAATTTCGTTTGTATATTCAATGATGTCGTTTGTGTCATCTTTAATTATAGGCAAATTAATAAATTTTATATCCAATATATTTTGGTGCTGAAGTATAATTTTATTACTCCATTTAATATTATCTTCAGACAAATAAAACTTTATAACAAAAAAAATAAAAAAAAATATTGAGAATAAATAAACTACATACTTAACTTCTTTAAGCATCACATTTTATTTGGAGTATTAACTCCAATCAAATTCATTCCAGATTTAACAACATAAGAAATACATTTTAGAATAACTAGCTTTGTTAAACTTGTTGGCTTATCGTCAGTTATAAACCTAAAAGCGACATCATCTTTTCCTAAATTCCAATAAGAATGAAATAAAGATGATAATTCATATAAATAGACAGGAATCCTATGTGGTTCCATTCTTTGAGTTGAAATAGATATGCATTTTGCCCACTCAGATAATTTTTTAATTATCTGTCTCTCATAAGAATTTATATGAAATTTTTTTATATCAAATTTAATTTCTTCATTTAAATCTTTGTTAATATTTCTGAAGACTGAACTAATTCTTGCATAACAATATTGAACATAATAAACAGGATTGTCTTTTGTTTTTTCGGTAACTTTTTTAAAATCAAAATCTAATTCTACATCGTTGCTTCTACTTAACATAATAAATCTAACAGGATCTCTTCCTACTTCATTAATAAGATCTTCGACTGTTATGTAATCACCTTTTCTTTTAGACATTTTAAAAGGCTTTCCATCTTTTAACAGTTTAACCAGTTGGCTAACTTTGCAACTTAATTTTGTTTTTTTATTTGAGAGTGCTTCGACTCCAGCGCCTATTCTTTTGATATATCCAGTATGATCTGCACCTAGAACATTTATTAGAATATCAAATTTTCTATCAATTTTATTGTTATGATAAGCTAAATCGCCAGCAAAATATGTCCACGATAAATCATTCTTTTGTAGTGGCCTGTCTTTATCATCTCCGTATAGAGTTGATTTAAATAATAATTGTTTTCTTTCTTTCCAATTTTTTTCCTTTTTAAATTTTGGTGCTGTGATTTTTCCATAATAGACAAGATCTTTTTTTTTTAATTTTTCAACAGTATTTACTATCTCATTATTTTTATATAATTGACTTTCAAAAACAAAATGATCATGGTGTATTCCTAGAGAATTTAAGTTAATTTTTATTAATTCTAAAGACTCTTTTATTGAAATTTCTCTGAGTTGCTCATAAATATTGTCAAATTTATTGAATTCATTAATTATTTTTTTATCTATAATTTTCTTTGCAATATCGATAACATTTTCTCCTGGATAAAGATCGTCTCCATTTTTTGGGAATTCTTTATTATGCAGTATTTCAATAATTCTATAATAAACTGATAATGTAAAATTTTTTATCTGTTTTCCGAGATCATTAACATAATATTCTTTCGTTACATCATTACCGTTAAAGATTAGCAAATTTGCAATTACATCTCCTAATATTGATCCCCTACAATGCCCAACATGTAATGGCCCCGTAGGATTAGCAGAAACAAATTCAACATTGTATCTATTTTTTTTATAAGGATTTGATCCATATTTTTCTTTTAAATTTAATAAGTCGCTTAAAAACTTATGCCAAAAATCATCCTTAAATTCGATGTTTAAAAAACCTGGTTCAGCGATAAATATATTTTTAAACTCAGAAAATTTTATTATTAAATTAGTTTTAAGAAATTCCGCGATATCTTTTGGCTTTTTATTATTTACTTTAGATAATATTAAAGCTGCATTACATGATATGTCTCCCTGAAGATCTTTTGGGGTTAGTTCAATTTTTAAATTATTTAAATTATTAAAAAGTTTTATTCGCTTATTCTTTTCTAGATCAATTAAAAATTCTTTAATTTTTTCTAAATAAATTGAAAATATGTTCATTTAAGATTTCTATTTAAATTAATAGCAAACCTATCAGTCATTCCAGCAATAAAATCGGATACTATTCTTTCTTTTATACCAGTTTTTAGCAAGTCATTTTTGATATATTTTTTTGGATTCTTATTTAAATTATTAAACAAATTTTTTATTATTTTTTTTCCTTCACTTGTTTTTTTCAAAACATATTTATTATTGTACATATTGCGATTTAAAAAAAATTTAATTTGTTTATCAGTCTCTATCATTTTATTAGAAAAGCAAACTATAGGTTTATCGCAAATATATATATTATTTAATGATTTTATTTTGTATTTATTAATATTTTTTTTGGTATTTTCTATAATATCTGTAACCATATGATTAATTGATTCTCTAATAATTTGTGAAACAATTAATTTTTTTCCAAATTTTTGTATATTTTTATTGTGTTTATTAAATATCGTTTTAAAGAAAGGTATTTCTACAATTTCGTTTAAAGAAAATAAATTTGCTCTAATACCATCTTCTATATCGTGATTATTATAGGCAACATCATCCGAAATAGATGAAATTTGTGATTCTAAATAAGGAAATTTAATAAAATTTATTTTATTTTTAAAAGTGTTTAGTTGCAATATTTTGTTAAATCCGCCTATGTCATATAATGGACCGTTGTGTTTTATTAATCCTTCTAATGTTTCGATTGTTAGATTTAATCCTTTAAAATTATAATATTTTTCCTCTAAAACTGTAACTATTCTTAAAGTTTGTATATTGTGATCAAAGCCACCATAATCTTTCATACACTCGTTAAGTATATCTGCCCCTGAATGACCAAATGGTGTGTGACCCATGTCGTGCGCCAAACTTAATGTTTCACATAAATCTTCATTTAAATTTAATGCTCTAGCTATTGTTCTTGATATTTGCGAAACTTCCATAGAATGAGTTAGTCTGGTTCTGAAATGATCGCCATCCGTATTAACAAAAACCTGCGTTTTATGTTTTAAACGTCTAAATGATGCACTATGAATAATTCTATCTCTATCTCTTTGGAACGGTGTTCTAAGACTATTTTTTTTTTCTTTAAATAATCGACCTTTACTTGTTGAAATTTTTAAATTTAAAAATTTTTTACTATAGCTTTGCATTATTTTAACTAAATATTATATTATGTCACGTAAGTAAAATAATGATTAATGAAATAAAATTTACTGATAAAGCAATAGAACAAGTTAACCAACTTGTATCAAGAAAGGAGCCTGGAACATGCTTTAGAATATCCGTATTAGGCGGAGGCTGCTCAGGTTTCAAATATGATTTTTCTTTTGATAAGAACATCGATCAAGAAGACATAAAAATAAATAATATTGTTATTGATAAAGTCTCTTTAGAAATTTTAAGGGGCTCAGAAATAGATTTTGTATCTGAGCTAATGGGAAATTCTTTCAAAATATCTAATCCTAAAACTAAATCATCTTGTGGGTGCGGGATATCATTTTCAATTTGATGATATTATCATCTTGGAATGTTAATTCAGTAAGAGCAAGAATAGAAAATATATTAATTTATCTGAGATCATCAAAACCGGATATACTGATGATTCAAGAAATAAAAACAGAAGAGAAAAACTTCCCTTTTATAGAATTCAAAAATGCTGGATATAATTCATATGTTTTAGGACAAAAAAGTTATAATGGTGTGGCTTTTTTATCAAAAAAAAAATTTGAAAATATTGAATTAAATTTTTTTAACGACGAACGCAAACAAGCCAGGGTATTGGTTGGAAATATAAAAATTAAAGCAAAAACAATTAAATTAATAAATATATATGTTCCTAATGGAAATCCCATTGAAACTGATAAATATGCATATAAAAAAAATTGGCTTAATTTATTAATTAAGCAACTTAAAAAAACAATAAAAGATTATAATAATATTATTATTGGTGGTGATTTTAACATTATTCCTGATCAAATTGACGTCTATGATTATAAAAAATATGAAAATGACGCTCTGTTCAAACTAGAAATAAGAAAAAAATTTCGTGAGCTAATTAATTTAGGATTTCAAGATATTTACCGATATTTTAATGAAGATAAACAAGATTATACTTTTTGGGCCTATATGGCTGGTTGTTGGCAAAAAAATCATGGGATGCGAATTGATCACTTTTTGGTTTCAAATAATCTTTTAAACTATATTAAAAATATTAATATTGATAAAAAACCAAGATCCAAATTGAAACCCTCTGATCACACTCCAATAGAGTTGGAGATTATTTAACTCTGCCGTAAATATCTTGATATCTAATGATATCTGTTTCTTCCAGAATTGCACCTGTTTGAACTTCCATAATTTTAACAGGTTCTTTAAAAGGATTTTCTACCCTATGTATTACGCCCTTGGGTATAAAGGCTGTTTCATTTATGTTTTTAAAGAATTTTTTCTTATTAATTGTAATTATTGGTTTACCCGAAGTAATTGTCCAATGTTCTGATCTATATTTATGTTTTTGTAAGCTTATTGAAGACATGGGGTTCAATACAAGTTCTTTTACTAAAAAACCATCACCTGAATATAAATTAACATATTTTCCCCATGGTCGATAAAAAACATTGCTTTCTTTAAAATATCTTGATTTGTTTTTATTAAAAATATTCGAGATTTCTTTCCAGCTACCAAGATCTGACCAGGGTATATTTAATTTAATACCGTTAATATTATTTGATTTTTCTAAAATAGCGTAATCAAATGATTTTTCTTTTAATTTGTTAAATGAATATTTGTTTAAATGATAAACATTTTTATACATTGTTGATTTATTAACAGCATCCGTACAAAGCTTAAATATTTGGGGTTGATGTTTTTTAAAATTATTTACTATTGAGTCTTTTCTTGCAAAAAACATACCTGAATTCCAATAACCATTTTTTTTTATAATTTTTTTTGCTATACGCATGTCAGGTTTTTCAATAAATCTATTAACCTTATTAATATTTCTTGAAATTTTTTTTGTTAGAAAATAACCATATTCTGATGATGGTGAGGTTGGTTTAATGCCAAAAATAAAAATATTCTTTTCATTTAAATATTTTTTGTTTGAAATAATTGACTTATTAAACCGATTAATTTTTTCGATTAAATGATCTGCTGAAAAGAAAATCATAGATTGGTAATGGGGAATTTCTTTTAATAAAACTGATGATAATATAGCAGGAGCAGTATTCTTTTTAGATGGCTCTAAAACAATTTTGAACTTCTTAATTTTACATTTTAATAGGTATTTCCGCACTAAATTTACATAGGCTAAATTCGTACTTATTATGGGATGATCAAATATTGAGCTTTTTATCCTTTGGAGAGTTTTTTCAAACAAAGTCCAACCACCAAAATTAATAAATTGCTTCGGAAGATTATTCTTTGATTGAGGCCATAACCTTGTTCCCGCCCCACCACACATAATAACTGGCTTTATTTTCATTATTTATTATATATCCGCGTAACATTCTTTTTCTTTAGAGGCTCCAGGATGTGTAACTGCTCCTTTATATGCGGGACCCACTGATTGGGAATATTTCCACAATGTTCCTGAGGTATATTCTATCTTTTTTGGTTTCCATTTTTTTTTTCTTTTTAACAATTCTTTATTGCTCAAATGAACTTTTAATATGCCCTTGGCAGTATTTATTTCAACAACATCTCCATTCTTAATTAATCCAATTGGCCCACCAACAGCTGCTTCTGGACCAACATGTCCTATAGAAATACCATGTGTGCCTCCAGAAAAACGACCATCAGTTATAAGGGCAACTTCTTCTCCTAAACCTTGGCCATATATAGCTCCAGTAGTTGATAGCATTTCTGGCATACCAGGACTTCCTTTTGGCCCTTCATATCTGATAATAATAACATCTCCTTGTTTGATTTTTTTTTTTAGAACCGCATTTAAAGCAGACTGTTCACCATCAAAGCATTTTGCTTTTCCTATAAATTTTATTTTCTTCAATCCTGCTATTTTGATAATAGCTCCATCAGGTGCTAAGTTTCCTTTTAAACCAACAAAACCACCTGAGAAACTTATTGGTTTTGAGGTTTTATAAATCACTTTTTGATCAGTTGGAAAAATAATATCTTTGTGATTTTCACCAATTGTTTTTCCTGAAACTGTCATACAATCTTCATGCAAAAAACCTCCATCTAACAATGCTTTAATTAAAATTGGTACTCCACCTATTTCGTACAAATCTTTTGCAACATACTTGCCACCAGGTTTTAAATCCGCGATGTAGGGTGTTTTTTTTGAAATTTTTGTTACATCTTCTAAAGTAAAGCTAATTCCAACTTCATTCGCCATAGCAGGCAAATGCAGTGCAGCATTAGTAGATCCTCCTGACGCAGCCACTACAACTGCCGCATTTTCCAATGATTTTTTTGTTACAATGTCTCTTGGCCTAATATTTTTTTCTAACAGTTTCATTACCGCTTCTCCGCTTGAAACCGCAAATTTGTCTCGTGTTTTATACACAGCCGGAGTACCTGCGGATCCTGGCAATGCCAAACCAATAGCTTCTGATACACATGCCATAGTATTTGCGGTAAATTGTCCTCCGCATGATCCTCCTGATGGACAAGCTAAACTCTCGAGTTCAAATAAATCTTCCTTACTCATTTTACCTGTTGAATGTTTGCCTACACCCTCAAAAACATCCACTATGGTTACATCTTTTCCTTTGTAGTTACCTGGCAATATTGATCCTCCATAAATAAAAACTGAAGGAACATTCAATCTTAACATAACCATCATAAGCCCTGGTAATGATTTATCACACCCAGCAAGACCGATTAACGCATCATAGCAATGACCTCTCATGGATAATTCAACAGAGTCAGCTATAACTTCTCTGCTGATTAATGAAGATTTCATTCCTGCGTGTCCCATTGCAATTCCATCTGTAACCGTGATTGTTGTAAATTCTCTAGGAGTGCCTCCTGCTAACTTGACTCCTTTTTTTGCAGATTGAGCTTGTCTTGAAAGTGTAATATTACATGGCGCTGATTCATTCCAAGTTGTAGCCACACCAACAAAGGGTTTTTCTATATCGGCACTTTTTAAACCCATTGCATAATACATAGAACGATGGGGAGCGCTTTTCACCCCCACGGATACATGTCTGCTTGGTAGTTTAGATTTATTAAATTTCATAATTAATTTCTAATACTATTTAGAATACTATTCAACTTCTTAAGTTCAATTTTACAATCTATTAATACTTTCTTTTCCTTCTCAACTATTTGTTTTGGTGCATTTTCTAAAAAAGATTTATTTTTCAGTTTAGTTTTTATTCCATTTATTTTCTGATCTAAATCTTTAGCCTTGCTGGATATTTTTTGTTTTTGTTGGTTCAGGTCCAAATTTTGATCAAAGTGAAGTGTGACAGTTTCTCCACCAACAAACATTTTTACACCATTTTGATTTGACTCTGAATGCCTTACTTCTGAAACCCTTCCTAATCTCTTAAACACATCTAAATTATCATTTATAACACTTATTTTGCTTGAATTTAATTCAGAGATAGAAATGTTGATAAATGATCCTGGAGATATATTTAAATCAACTTTTATTGACCTTATGTTCTTTACAAGATCTATAAGCCAATCAATTTTGTTGTAGCTTTTGTTAAAACTTGATTGAGATTTTATACCCCAATTTTTAAACATTAATGCTGTTTTAAAATAATTGATAAATTTAAAATCTTGCCAAACTTTTTCAGTAAAAAATGGTATAAATGGATGTAAAAGAATTAATATATTTGCCTGAATAAAGGCAGACATATTACGTGATTCTTCAAGATTTTTTTTGTTCTTAGAATCAAAAATAGGTTTTAAAAATTCAATATACCAATCACAATAAGAGTGCCAAACAAACTGGTAAATCACTCTCGCTGCTTCATCAAATCTAAAATTCGATATATGTCTTTTTACCTCAAAGTTAGTTTTAACCAATTCAAAATAAATCCATTTGTTCACATCAAGATTGGTTTTTTTAATATTGAGTTTCTTGGAAAATTTGCAATTGTTCATTTTAGAAAATTTGTTTGCATTCCAAATTTTATTAAGAAAATTTCTATATCCTTTAACTCTATCTTCTGAAAGTTTGACATCTCTTCCTGGGGCTGCCATTGAAATTAAAGTAAATCTTAAAGCATCTGCGCCATATTTATTAATTATATCTAGGGGATCAATTACGTTACCTTTAGATTTTGACATTTTTTGACCTTTTTCATCTCTTACTAAGGCATGAACATAAACTTTGGAAAAAGGTTCCTTTTTAATCAAGTAATTTCCCATCATCATCATTCTAGCAACCCAAAAAAAAATAATATCAAATCCAGTTACAAGCACAGATGTTGGGTAAAATCTTTTTAATTCATATGTTTTTTTTGGCCACCCTAATGTAGCAAACGGCCAAAGAGCGGATGAAAACCAAGTGTCCAGGACATCTTTATCTCTCTTCAATTCAACATTTTTTTTATAATATTTTTTAGCAATTTTATTTGCTTCATGTTCATTTTCAGCTACAAAAATTTTTTTATCTTTTGAATACCAGGCTGGTATCCTATGTCCCCACCATAATTGTCTTGAGATACACCAAGGTTGTATATTGTTCATCCATTGAAAATAGGTCTTTGTCCAATTGTTTGGAAAAAAAACTGTCTTCTTTTTTTTAACTACTTGTATAGCTTTCTTGGCCAAATATTTTGCATCAACAAACCATTGTTCAGTTAGTAAAGGTTCTATAATTGAGTTTGAACGATCTCCAAAAGGTACTGCATTTTTTATGTTTTCAATTTTTTCTAATAATTTTTTATCCTTAAGTATTTTTACAATTATATTTCTAGCTTCGAAACGATCTAATCCTATTAATTCTTTTGGAACAACATGATTTAATTTTCCATTTTTTTTAAAAATATTTATACATTTAAGTTTGTGTCTTTTCCCAATTTCAAAATCATTAAAATCATGTGCGGGTGTTACTTTAAGAGCACCTGAGCCCTGATCTATAGAAACATATTTATCTGCAATAATTTTTACTTTTCTATCCACGATTGGAACAATTATTTTTCTACCTATATAATTTCTATATCTCTTGTCTTGAGGGTTAACAGCCACAGCTGTATCTCCAAGCATTGTTTCTGGCCTGGTAGTAGCTATGGTGAGAAAATTATCTTCTCCATCAATTTTATACTTTATATAATAAAGTTTTGACTGAATTTCTTTTTGTTCAACTTCCAAATCTGATATTGCTGTTTCTAATTTTATATCCCAATTTACTAATTTTGTATCCTTATATATTATTTTTTTTTTATAAAGCTGGACAAATGTTTTTATAACTGCTTCCGATAAATCCTTATCCATTGTGAATCTATTACGTGACCAGTCACACGAGCATCCCAACTTTTTAAGCTGATTAAGAATTTGATCACCAGATTCTTCTTTCCATTTCCAAACCTCATTAACAAAATTATCTCTTCCTATTTTATTTTTATTGATTCCTTTTTCTGATAATTTTTTTTCAACAATCGCTTGAGTAGCTATCCCAGCATGATCTGTGCCTGGTTGCCATAAAGTTTCATAACCATTCATTCTATAATAACGAACTAATAAATCCTGCAAAGAATTATTTAATGCATGACCCATGTGTAAGCTTCCTGTCACATTGGGTGGCGGTATTACAATAGAAAAGTATTTTTTCTTATTTTTAGCAGGCTTAAAAAATTTGTTTTTTTCCCAATAGTCGTATATTTCTTTTTCTATATTTAGATGGTTGTAATTAGGATTTTGCATTATATACAAACATATAATAATTTATTAAAAAACAAAGATTGAATTTTTTTAAACTTGGCCACGTGGCGGAATGGTTACGCAGAGGATTGCAAATCCTTGTATCCCAGTTCGATTCTGGGCGTGGCCTCCAAATAAATCTTGAGTTGTGGTAAAAAAAAAGTATCTTTAATCAATATTATATTCCTCGGTAGCTCAGTTGGTAGAGCAG
>Ga0187827_10005262_pt1 | contig 15400 bp, 17 predicted proteins | sample ETNtaG_39_FD_167969 | JGI IMG/M metagenome (GOLD analysis project Ga0187827, IMG submission 167969) | Marine microbial and viral communities from oxygen minimum zone, Eastern Pacific Ocean - ETNP2014_SV_150_PacBio MetaG (Illumina Assembly) | ecosystem: Environmental > Aquatic > Marine > Hypoxic...
TTGTAGACGAGATGAGTTACATCAATCTAAGTCAATTCTTATCGTAAAAAATCCGATGGATTGTATCTTTATAAACCCATCTCAAATGCAGAAAAACACCGTGCTTTCTTGAGGCAACAAAATGTCACTACTTGATGAAATTATCTTTCCGGACAATCCCAGTATCTGGCACGATTTCGGAGGTACTAGCTCAGGATATGCTGGAATAACCTGGCAGATGATGATCTGGTCGATTATCGTAGGGGTGTTGGTATTCGTCTGGATGACGTACAACCTGATAATGTTCAAGCATAAGGAAGGCGATCCTGAACACAAGGATGCTCTGAAGGTGGGGGTTTTTCCTCATGAAAGAGGAGATCCCAGAATCGAAATAGCGTGGACTATCGCCCCCTTGATACTGGTCATCTGGCTGACCTACATTTCCCTGGCACCCCTGAATTACCTGTGGGATGTTCCAGATGAAGAAGAAACCGATCTGGTTGTCGAGGTTGTCGCAGGACAATGGTACTGGTCGTTCAGTTATGAGGATAATTATGTTGTGCCCTCAAACTTCGACAAATGTTCCACTAATGTCAATTGTGTGGAGGTTCCTCATGGAAGTATAATACGTTTCAATATCAATGCTCTGGATGTCCTACACGCATTCTACATAGTTGAGATCGGGGTGAAACAGGATGCTGTGCCCGGGATAGAGACATTGGCATGGGTTGACACCAGTGATGTCAGTCCCGGAGAATACAATATCTATTGTGCTGAATATTGTGGCAACAGTCACTCTGAAATGCTTGCAAAGTTGTACATCACGGTGGCCGAATGAACAGTAAGACCCTGAAGATTCTAAGTGTTGGATTCCTGGTGTCCTTACTGTTCGCAGTATCGGCTTTCCCCACAGCAAATACCCAGCCTACTGGGATTGATTCCGGGTTGGCGGATATGGTGGAGGCAAACGGATGCAGTTGTCATGGCACCGAGCCTAGCGCAGGTGTGGGAATCTCACTGTCTATGCCTGACAATTTCACCGCAGGCATGACTTACACTCTCACACTGAACGTATCTGGTGGACCCAGTCCCATGGAAGATGGAAATCAGGGAGGATTCTTCATCACAGCCTCTAGTGGTACTCTGGACTCTATCGATGACAATGTATGGAAGCCTGAAGGCAGGACCCACCTTACACAGAATGAGGATGGAAATAATAACCGGGAATGGAGTTTCAACTGGACCGCACCAGAAAGTGATTCCATTGTCGTCACGTTCAAAGCATATGCCAACTCAGTCAATGGTGATTCAGATGGAAGTAGCGGAGGAAGCGGGGGAGACAACTGGAACGGTGCGTCGTTTACCCTTTCAGGAATCAATGCCGCAGTAGTAGTGGATGACCATGGAGAATTATCAACCCCTCAGAAATTAATCTACGCGTTCACGATTATTGCAGTCACTCTAGGTGTTGTAGTCATCGGCAACCGGATGGTGACCAAGGAACAATCATTCGAAGAGGTGCTCAAATGTTACTGGAAGGCTGTCTATCCTTGGCTGACCACCACTGATCACAAGTACATTGGAATCCTATACATTGGCACAGGATTTGCTTGGTTCTTCGTTGCAGGAATCTTAGGATTGATGATCCGATGGCAGTTGTTCGAACCACGTCTGGATGGGGACTTCCTGACCTATCAGGAATACAATTCCACCTTCACTATGCATGGAACCACCATGATTTTCATGGCTGCCATGCCTATCATCTTTGGATTTGCAAATTATTTGATTCCTTTGCAAATTGGTTGCAGAGACCTGGCATTCCCAAGATTGAATGCCATGAGCTACTGGTTGTTACCTACTGGTGGTATCGTGATATACATGGGATACTTCACGGGTGGAGCGGGAGACGTCGGATGGACTGGTTACGTACCGTACGCCACGGCCGAATCTTCTACAGTACCAGGCACTGATTTCTGGGTGGCTGGGCAGATAATGCTTGGAGCTTCCTCAACATTGACAGCGATTAACTTTCTTACAACAATTCTCAGAATGAGGGCACCAGGGGTGAGCTTCATGCGAATGCCATTGTTCACGTGGTCCATATTTGTGACTGTTTTTCTGTTATTACTTGCCATACCTGTTTTCGCAGTCGCCTTGATTCTACTGATGGCTGACAGGACTTTTGGAACTCTATACTTCAGCGGAAGCTGTGCTGGCGATCTGATGGGAACTACTGCATGTTCCGACCCGATACTGTGGCAGCACCTGTTCTGGTACTTTGGACATCCTGAGGTTTACATCGTTATTTTGCCTGCATTTGGTGTGCTGTCGGAGATCATATCCACCTTCTCACGAAGACCCATCTTTGGTTATACTTCAATGGTATATGCAATGGCCACCATAGGAATAATCTCATTTGTGGTCTATGGGCACCACATGTTCACGACTGGGGCGGACCCGCTATTCCGTTTCGTTGTAATGCTGACGACCATGTTGGTTGCTGTCCCGACTGGAATTAAGATCTTTAATTGGTTAGCAACAATGACTGAAGGATCTATTGTTCTAAAAACGCCTATGATTTTTGCACTAGGAACCATCATTACATTTACTATAGGTGGAATCACTGGAATAATTTTAGCATCTATCCCTATGAATATTGCCCTACATGATGGTTACTTTGTAGTGGCTCACTTCCACTATGTCCTTGTTGGAGGGACCCTGTTCTCATTCATTGGAGGAATTTACTACTGGTTCCCCAAGATGACTGGAAAGTTAATGAATGAAAGAATGGGTCTCCTGCATTTTGCTCTTACATTTATATCTTTCAACGCAGCATTCTACCCCATGCATAATGTGGGCATAGCTGGGATGCCGAGAAGATATGCTACATACGACCCGTCACTAACTGAAATGAATCAAATGATAACTATATTTGCATTCATATTTGGATTTGTCCAACTATTATTCGTTTACAATGTACTCCATTCCTACAAGTATGGAGAGGATGCAGATGACGACCCATGGGGTGGCTGGTCCCTTGAATGGGCCACTAGCTCACCTCCACCGCACAACAGTTTTACTGAGATCCCGACACTTAAATCGGCCGAGGAAAACGAATGAGCGAGGAACATGGACATCATGGGACTCCTGCACCATTCGTGTTCTGTGTAGGTGTCGCCCTGATGTTCATTGGGTTGGTCATGGCAACGGCCGGTGGCGAGGATAATGAAGGTGATACAGGCTACTGGTTCGTTTTCATTCTCGGAATTGCAGGTATGATTACGGGATTCATGATGTGGATGCAGGACTACTGGGACCAAGATTCCGAGGAAGGTGTGGAGATTGTAGGGCATCATCCATTCTGGGCCAGCATAACCACACGCAAATTCGGAATGTGGATATTCCTTCTGACTGAGGTTATGGTGTTCAGTACTCTACTGAGCGCTTATCTAAGATACAGATCTGCTATCCCAGACTATGCGGATAGTATTGACTGTGGACTTGAGTTCGAGGAATGCTGGGTTCCTGCGGCGGATATTATACGCTCTCACCTGATATTTGGAGTAATAAACACATTTGCTCTCCTGTTGAGCAGTCTGACTGTGGTCCTTGCTCTTTATGCAGCCCGAAACAACAATTCCAAGGCCGCGACCAGATACTTGATAGCCACGTTCTTTCTGGGAACTCTTTTCTTGATTCTCAAAGCATACGAATGGTGGGAAATGAAAAACGGTCACTTCTGGGGTGACCATTGTAGTGTTACTGCTGGGCAGGATATAGGGCATCATTGTGTTGCTCCCAAATACGAACATGGATTCTGGCTAGATACTAGTCTAGAAGGAACTACATTTTACATTACTACAGGAACGCACGGGGCTCACGTCTTCGTGGGACTTCTAGCACTGGGATATCTCATTGCCAAATCCAACAAGGAAGGTTATAATGAGAAATACCACGACACGATCGAACTATTCGGTCTATACTGGCACTACGTGGACGTAGTTTGGGTATTCGTATTCCCATTCTTCTATCTGTATTGAGGCAAAAATGAGCGACGAACAAGAAACTGGAAACGAAGACGATGAACATCATGACGACCACTCGTTCCCGGGATGGTTACATTCTGGTGAAAGTCCGATTCAAGGGTTCATGAAAGTTTTTGCATGGTTAGTCTTCTTCACTATAATTGAGGTATTGGCCATTCTCCAAGAATTCTCATTCGAGGTGACGATGGTTATCCTGTTCGGTATCGCTGCAGTTAAAGTATGGTTCATCGGATCCTTCTTCATGCATATGATCTGGGATCCACCATTAGTCAATCGTACCGCAGCAGTCCCGGTATTTTTCCTAATCGTATTGTTCTTGGCTATAGGACTCACAACACCAGGTGCCGTGGATGACCTACGAACTATCTGTGGTTTCTAGTTACTATACATAAACAGACCGATCATAGTCAGAAGGAAATAAGGAACCAGAGCGGCCGCTCCATCATAATCCTTAGAGATTCTCTGACCAGCCATCAGAATACTAAATGAACCGGCTGCTAGGATTAGACCGATTATCCCATATGATTCATCATCATAAAACAAAACCATGATAGAGCCAAACAGAGAAAGCAAACCTGACAGCGTTTCAAGAATCGTGACCTGAATGAGACCTATTATGGAAAAATTGGACAGAGGCGTCTTGGAGAATTTCTCGGTTATGAATTCGAGTTCGCCTTCCCAATTGAATATTTTGTCCAATCCTGACTGAGTCATTATTATTCCAATGAACAATGAGATGAAAGAACAGGTTATACTTACGTAACTGAAATCATGGTCGAAAAAAACCAACCCATTGTCACCAAAGGCTAGGAGTGTCATGAAACTTGCAGAAAAAGTGGGTATTTGGGGCTTACTAAACTAAAGAAGCATCACGACATCATGATAAATCGAGGCATAGGTCCAGTCATATCCGCGCCAGACCACCCTCATGTTTCCATCCTGATCTATAATGTAAAGCTTGGCTGAGTGGCTGACTCCGTAGTCTCTATCAGTCGACTCCTCAAACTCGTAGTTCAGGGCGCCGGCAATTACTTCTATCATTTCTTCATCCGACATGTGGCCCGCTTCCCAATGTTCTAGATTTTCCAGTATCTGGTTCATTTGGTCACTAAGATTTACTGGTTCAGAACGATTCTCGACTAGATCCACTAATTGTTCATAACTCTTGGAGCCTGTTGCACGGGTAACTATCTGATTGCCCTCAAGTAATACCCAACTAGGATAACTATTCATCCCAAAAACCTGCATCAATTGATTTGATTCATCATACAGGTAAGGCCAAGTTGTGTTGTGTTCGATGGTAAAGTCATGGATGGTGCTCACATTGTCGATATTACCTCCAAGACCATATCCTCCCACGGAAACTATACTGACATTTGAAGAATAGTCGGCATGGAATTCTTTCAATGCCGGAATCTGATTTTGGCAATGTGAACAGTCGGTATGGAAAAACTCAATCAGAGTCAGATTTTGTTCATAATATGTGGAAGATGAATGCTGTGAACCATTGATATCAACTAAATCCCATTCTGAACCAAATACTTGGGACACCAGAATATCTATGCTCGCCATTGCCTGACTATCATTAACAAAATCACCTGACCACAAATCGAGAGCCGTGATTATGTCTAATTCAAGACCCTCTTCAAAAGTGGCATTCTTGTCATGGTCTGGGTCCTCCATACAATCATCTATGTTCCAAGGATCTTGTATGTAACCCGGATTGCAATGGCAGCCTTCGTAGCCTTCCATATGGTGGCCATTGCCTCCACAAGCTTCTTCATCAATCATGACCTCTATACCATAGTCATACCAAACTGATGCCATATCGCCTACTGGAGAATCGGCTGTGGATGTCAAAAACTGCCATGAGGCATCATAGGAGGATGCGAAGGAAGCGAGTCTTTCAGGAGTATCTCGCTCAGGATCCACTGTAACGCTGAGAAATACAACCGATTCGTTATAGTCGTCACCCAATTCCTCAGACAACTTCTTCATCTGATATGTGACGGCAGGACATACGTCAGGACAATGAGTATAAACAAATGTGATAACTACGACCTTGCCCTCGAATTGAGACATATTAACTGGATTATTAGACTGATCGACCAACTTGAAATCAGGTGCTGGCCCTGCAATACAAATCAGGTTAGGAGTTTCTTCACAGTCATCTCCCCAGAAATCGTTATCATCCTGCTGATTCAGACCATCAAGGCAGCCTGAAGTGACAAAAAATGTGGAAAGTAGCAGAGTTAATAATCCACGATTAGTCATAATAGTTTTCCATTGAATAAGGATATTAAATATTTGTGATTAAAGATGCTTGTCAATCTCAGCCGATAGCTGGTCGTATGTTAGTCCACCACTATGCTGGTAAACTATTTCGTTATTCTTTACCAAAACCACAGAGGGGTAGGAGTTGAATTTGTAATCTCTCATCAGATCACCCGTGGAATCGTACAAATGCGGCCATTGAGAATTATGATACTGGAATTTAAACGAGGCTACGTTGCTCTTACTATCCGTATTACTTCCCACTTTGTACCCACCGATTGAAAACATATTAATCTGGGACGAATAATTTCCATTTATCTCCTTCAGCACGGGGGCCTGATTCTGACAATGTCCACACTGTGACTGGAAAAACTCGACCAGAGTCAGCTGATCACCATCATAATAATCCTTGGATGAATAAATCACTCCCGTCTCGGCTTCCTCGAGCGTCCATTCCTCGGGTCGGGGGTTGCCCGGTTCATAGATAAAAACAAAGAATATGGCAACCAGAAGAATCAATAAGACAAGAACCGGAGGTCCAAATCTCCACAAATTCTCACTAAAATTATCACGTCTGGCTTGCATCTTCTGATCGACTAATCTCGATGCCTTCCGTTCCAATTTGCGCCTTCGCTTAGATGCCATCTTTTCCTCCTATGAAATTCTTGAGTTCTGTGCCATACGTCCTTAAAGCGAAAAACGTCGCTCCCAATGTCAGAGCAAAGGCAGTAAGACAAAATGGGCACCACTGATGGATGATAAAAGCTTCAGCGTACGTCAGGTAGGCCCCGAAAGCGCTTCCGGACAGTCCTACCAGTGGAAGAAGAAGAACATTGTAACGTGTCCTTTCCAGATCCATATTCAAGTAACGATCCAGGGCCAATGAGAATAGAACAATGAAACCAAGAACTCCAAACCAGGCGACAGGTGTGCCAAGCAATTCGGCTTGCTCACTGGCTAAGACCTCTCCACAATCAAGTCCTGGAAGATTCTGGGTCGGGCATCCTCCTCCCCCTGCAACAAGGGAGTGAAGATAGGCCAAATATAAAGAATCTATCAAACCCAGAACAGATAGCACCATGATTGTCATAAGGGTCCGGTCTTCTTGTCTAGTATCCACAATCAAGAAAGCTTAACTTTACTATTTAATGATTATTACCAATATAGCTATCGTTATACGTTGCGATGAACTTATTGCTTTAATTATAACGTTCTGCTGTGGAGGCTGTGATGTTCTATGCACGGACCTGATGAAGGGATTAGTGAGCATACAGATGAGGCGAACTCTGCCGTAAAGATAGTTGGCGGGAACGTTTTCGTTGAGCTTGATCCAGACCATCCAGGGTTCCAAGATGAAAGCTATAGGGCCCGAAGGAACGAAATTGCCAAGATTGCGATGGAATGGAATGATATGTCCATGGATGAGAGAAGAAACACGAAAATCCCTCATGCCCCTTATTCCGAGGATGAAGACGCGGTCTGGGCCGCAATAATGGAAAGAATCACGCCCGTACATGAAAAATATGCTTGCAAGCAGTACCTGAATAATGCTAAGAAATTAGGATTACCTGATGATAGGATACCACAATTACAGGAAGTGAGTGAAAGGTTGCAAGAGATGACGGGATTCAGGCAAGAACCTGTTGGGGGCTTGGTGCATCCTAAAACATTCCACACTGCTCTGGCCAACAAGGTCTTTCTCTCAACTCAATACATCAGACATTCGTCCAGACCTTTCTACACTCCTGAACCAGACGTTGTGCATGAATTGGTAGGGCATACAGCAATGCTAGGAGTACCTGAATGGGCTGAACTAAATATTCTATTTGGAAAGGCTGATATGAGAACCGAGAGTGAAACTGCAGTAACAAGATTAGGATCTGTTTACTGGTTTGTAATGGAATTTGGTGCATGTAGAGAAAATGGGGAAATAAAATCTCTAGGGCCTGGTCTTCTATCTTCCTTTGGAGAAATGGAACACGCTTGTACTGCTGGTGACGGTTGTGGCAAGGATGTGGCGTGTGTCTGTGACCCGAAAATCGAGTACCGCACTCCTAACTTTGAAGAGATGGAAACACGTCCTTACGACGTTACCAAATATCAACCGGTACTGTATCTATGGAATTCGTTTGAAGAGATGTACGAAACAACCAAGGATTTCGTAACAAAGTGGGGAACGGATGAAGATCCTCGAAAAGACCTGCATCTGTAAGCTATAATCGTAAAAAGCCACCATATATGGGCGTGACATGAGGGTAGCAATTCTCCTGACGATGATTCTTCTGTTCACGCCGGGCACGGTTGCAGACGCAAGTCCAATGGAGAATTCACATGAGGGAAATCCAATCGTTGTTATCAATTTGACCTACGAATCTGGAATCGGTGGCGGAGATGAATTTCATGGTGAGATTGTACTGGAATTGTTTCTTAATTGGGCTCCCATTACCGTCACCAATTTCGTAGACTTGGTAAATCAATCCTTTTACGACGGCATATACTTTCATCGAATAATAGATGATTTTGTAATACAGAGTGGGGATCCTGACTGCAAGGCTAGTGGGGTCTACCCAGTACCAATATCTGACGCATCATGTGGAGAAGGAGGATCATCAGAAACCATTCCATTCGAAGCAGATGCTAACCTGACACATATCAACGGTGCCATTGGAATGGCCAGAGGACTCGATCCGGATTCAGCAACCAGTCAGTTCTATATCTGTGATGGACCCCAGCATGGTCTGGATAACGGAAACCGAACTCAAGAGGATGACCCGGGCTACGCAGTATTTGGGGTTGTTAGGGAAGGAATAGAACTGGTTCAGGCTGCAGCAGCGGTACCAACCACTAACGATGCAGATGGTGATGGTAGTATACCTAGGGCACCAGGTGGACCGGACCGGCCTCTCTATGAGGTTCATATCAATTCAATCACTATAAGGGAATATGTACCCGCACCGGTCATCGAAAAAAACGATGAGGAAGGCCTCTCCGGCCTATCCCTGAGCGTTTCAGCACTATCAATAATACTTACCGCAATCGCCTTGAGCAGGAAGATAAATTCGTAACATGGATTCAGTCATATTCCAAGCAAATGTTCTCGGAATGCTGGCCTACATTGTACCGGCAATGCTACTGTTCTTCGAGATGATAAAAAACGTCGAAGACAAGCTTGTAGAACGCAAATTGTACATTGCCTGCGGGGTCGGGGTCGTCTTCGGGACAATTGCCGATATCATAATGATTCTGGGTGGGATAGACCTCTATTCAAACGATACTGGATATGCCGCGATGATCCTGGTCACACCGTTCGTCATGTTGATCTTCATGTTCATTGGGGTCAACCTGAATACCTTCAAGTCCGAACCTGCCGCTCCATTCTATTCAGCCGGTTTCGGTCTGTTTTTCGGAGGTTCCATAGAGTTCTGGAAATTGTTGATGACCGAGGAGCGATTCCCCGATCTCGGAGCTGGGGATCTCCTGTTGATCGCTAGTTTCGGTTTGGGTACCGTCCTATTCTTCGGAGGAGCAGGGATGTGGATAGCCTATGGAATTGTGCACGGTAATGGGGTAAGAGTTGCTGGACGTCTGGCCTTCCTCTATCTTTTCCTGGCATTCCTGAACGCCAGTGCCCTAGAGAACATACACTATGATGTTCATGATTCAGTACTAATCAGTATAGCTGCGCTGGCTGGATATTTTGCGATTGGGGCGACCTTGTTTCACCAAGCTTCATTGAAATTACCAAGTATCTCTGAGATAACTAGAGATGACGGAAAAAGTAAAATATCATGAATAAATTATACGTGGCTGGAATAGCTTTTCTTTTGTCTTTTACGGGATGTATAGAAGACGGCAAGGAGGCTGATAGTTGTATCTGTACCGAGGAATACGCCCCAGTTTGCGGTACGGACGGAAAAACCTACAGTAACAGTTGTAAGGCTGGTTGCCAGAATGTGGGGATAGCCCACGAGGGTGCCTGTGAGGGAGAAACTACAGGAGAGCAGACTGAAAAAGAAACTCAAGATTACAATATGACTGTGGTCGAAATCTTGGACGGGGATACCTTCGATCTTGGCAATGAAGAAAGGGTGAGAATAATCGGAATCAATACTCCTGAGAAAGGAAGGCCTTTCTCTGATGATGCAACCGAAGCTCTGAGTGAAATGATCATGGGAAAAGAAGTGACCTTAGTCAACGATAGTAAGAATGATGATGCAGATTCAAGCGGGAGATTGCTTAGGCACGTTTACGTTGATGAAACTTTGGTAAACTACGAAATGATTAGGGTGGGAATGGCCTTCTGGTATCCTTATTCCTCCGGAACTGATATGGATGAGAGCTACCAGGAAGCGCAAGAATCTGCCGCAAATGACTATGTAGGTTTGTGGGCTGAATCACAATACAACATTATGATTGATTATATCGAATATGATCCTGAAGGAAGTGAGGTTGATGGTGAATACCTAATTATTACAAACCATGATAATTACAATATCAGCATGGAAGGATGGTACTTGCAAGATGAGGCTGCGCGTACAGCTTATAAATTCAATTATACACTTGAAATAAATACGAGTATCAGGATATACACGGGTTCAGGAGAAGATAATGAAACTGCTCTCTTCTGGGGGTGGTATCAAGGAATTTGGAATAATAGCGGAGATATGGCCATACTACAGGATGAGGATGGGTTGATGGTTGATTACTACAGGTATGGTTACGATTAAGATTATTTCTTCTTCTTGGCTGCTCGCTTAGGACTCTTTTTAGCTGCTGTTTTGGGACTCTTTGTGGCAGCTGGCTTCGGACTCTTTGTAATCGCCGGTTCAGGAACCTCGTGAATATGGACATCCCTCTGTGGGAAGGCAATCGTCACACCTGCACCTTTCAGTTTGTCAAATACCTGATGATGAAGGTCCGAATTAATCTGCCTTATCTTGATAACGTTATTAATCCAGGCGACCAGAATGAAAGTCAGTGATGAATCACCAAAGTCTTGGAAACGAACCAGAGGCATGCGGGTTGGATCATCCTGTTCAACGTCTGAATTTTGTTCAGCGACTTCCAGAAGTAGCTTCTCGACTTGGTCTGGATCGGAGTCATAGGAAACCCCAACCTCGACCCGGATACGGTAGTAACGATCTGGTCTGGTGAGATTCAAGATGTTCTGGTTTGCCAATGAATTGTTGGGTATGATGATTATGACATGATTCACTATGTCATAGATCTTAGTTGAACGAAGACCAATATCTCTGATCAAACAATAAGTTTCATTGAAATAGATCATATCTCCTGTCTTGAAACCCTGATCCAGCAGGAGCAGAATCCCTGAGAAGAAGTTACTGAGGGTATCCTGGGCGGCTAGAGCAATAACCAGCCCTACAACGCCCACTCCTGCAAGAAGAACGCCAAAGTCGACATGATAGGTAGAGAGGAAATTCGTGATACCGAAGATAATGATCAGGAGTGACCCTATAATCTCAAGCAGAGGCCCATACTGTGTATCCGATTTCCCAACCGTCAACCAATCGGAAATGACCGGGACAAAATAATTCGAATAGGATCTCAGAAGGAATACTGTCATGAATAATACGAATATGGAATCGACGATGTCAATCAATATGGGGGTATAATCCTCAAGATTTGCGTTAGTATTTGCGATTTCGCTGAAGAACAGTGAAAAACCTCTGGTCATAATCATCCAGAAGGCAACGACCGTAGGATCCCATTCCCATTCACTCAGACCCCGGAAATAGAGTGCCAGAGGAATAATGAAAAAAACGGTCAGGAAAGTAACGAATGCCATCAATATCAGCGTCCATATTGATAGTTCCGTGAATATGATGAAATCCTCGTCTTCTACCGTGATTGAATAGTAAGGGCTAGGGACAAAATCCGCGATGTAGGGTCGCAGAAATAGGATAGATGCTATTGAAAGAGCAAAACCTAACAATCGCTCAAACGGAAAGTCTGGCTTAAAACCCAACCTTGTTTTAAATGTCGGTTCTGAAGGAGACACGATTGTCCATTTGAAAATAGTTTATAAGTTGCTAAGGTGACAAACTCCTATATAGCAACTTAAGATAATGAGACATGGCCGAGCTGATGAGTGACATTGATGTCGAAAAATCATTGAAGGGGCTTGATGGATGGAACCATGATGATGTCTACAAACGTGTCCATAAGGAATTCGATTTCGATAGTTTTGAATCGGCTGTGACCTTTGTACAACACGTTGCCAGCATAGCCAGTGAGATGGGACACCATCCAGATATTCTGATTCACAACGGTGGGAGCGTCAGGATAACTTCAACCACGCATGACCTAGGCGGAATAACCGAGAAAGATATTGCGCTTGTAGAGAGTTTAGAGATTCTGGTAAATACCTAAAATTATCTAAGTTATAGTCAGTTCCTTGACTATGTATTCTTCCGAGGTCTTATCAATATATTCTATCAAATCTGAGACATGAGGTGACTCAAGTAAAATTTCATCAGTCTCATGGTCTATGATACGAAAAGGCATGTACCACACAGTGCACTAATTTATTTATAATTATCGAATTCGGAGCAACACTTTATGCTACCTTTCCAATAGGTGTCTGTGAAGCAATATCTGGATTTGGTGGAAGAGGTTCTAGAGCGGGGAACTAGGAAGGAAAACCGCACTGGTGTCGATACAATCTCGGCATTTAACCTCAATTACTCTATAGATATGAGAGATGGTTTTCCACTACTGACCACCAAGGAAATATCATGGAAAAATATAGTCGTGGAAAATTTGTGGTTTTTGTCCGGAGACCTGCACATAGGCCTATTAAAAAAACACGGTTGTAAATTTTGGGATTACTGGGCTGATGATGAAGGATTTGTACCAAGTGCCTATGGTAATTTTTGGAGGAAATTTCCGGTGCACGGAGAACCAGGGTACAATGATCAGGTGAGGTATGTTCTGGACACTATCAAGAAGAATCCAAATAGCCGGAGGATGGTAATCTCGGCCTGGGCTCCCGGAAATGCACAGGCCAGTGGACTGCCTCCTTGTCACCTATTATTCATATTCAATGTCCAGTACGATGATAAAGGTGAACCACGGTTATGCGTACATTTGACACAGCGCAGCTGTGACGTGGCCCTAGGTGTCCCATACAATATTGCTGGATACTCATTTCTGCTTCATCTATTTGCCCATCTTACCGGAATGAAACCGGGAATCTTCGGACACTCCCTAGTGGATGCCCACATCTACACCAAGAAGGCCGATGGCTCTATGGAGGAATACGACCATATCCCCGGACTGAAGGAACAACTCAAGCGAAACGTAAGGAAATTACCGAGTTTGGTAATAAATCCGAGCATCAGGACCTTAGATGATGTTATGAATCTGCTCGATGCGGACACCGATACCATACTCTCCAAATTCAAATTGGAAGATTACAGGCCTGAACCGTTCATCCCCTTCAAGGTCGCTGTATGAAAGGGATTCTGGTCGCAGTCTCCCCTGAAGGCATTATCGGAAAAGACAATTCGATACCCTGGCATTATTCTGCAGATCTGAAGAGATTCAAACGTCTGACTCTGGGCAAGACTGTAATCATGGGCCGCAGGACCTGGGAATCATTGCCTGTAAAACCACTCCCAGACAGAAGAAATATCGTGATTACCAGATCATCGCTGGATGGTGTTGAATATTTTCCGAGTATCGATGATGCTCTTGCAACTTGTGAAGGAGATGTGTGGTTTATCGGTGGGGCAGGAATCTATCAAGAAGCTCTCGAGAAAGCAGATATAATCGATATGACACTAGTGCCTGATAACATCTCAGGAGAAGGTTGTGTTGAATTCCCCAAGATAGGGGATGAATGGGATGCTGGGCCGGTAGAAGAATTGGAAACAGACGAAAATCTGAAGCACCAGACTTACACCCGTAGGGTGTAAACACACCTTTATATCGCAATAGACTGGCCATTACACTCTGGAGCTCCCATGTCACGCAAACTAACTGCTCTCTTGCTAGCCATATTGATGTTACCTTTTTCCGCCATGAACGTAGTGGCTGTGGGGGAACCTGACCTTTGGATAAATGAAATTAGTTTCAGTGATGATTCTCCAACGGGTGGTGATACTATAACGATAATCGCCGAGGTTGCCAATGACGGAGGGGACAGTGGTGTGGTCAGCGTGACGACCAATGTGACCTTCTATTGGGACAACAACTACATTGGGACTGACATGATTACAATCCAAGGAGATAGTACTTCTGATGCAGAGATGGACTGGGAGGCTGTCGGCGGTACGCATACCATAAAAGTAATTGTTGACGAAGAGAATGCAATCGAGGAATCTGATGAGGATAATAATGAAGAAGAAGAAGACATTGCTGTCAATTACCCACCAATCCTGTTCGTGGATGATGACGATAGTGAGAATAATGGAGGGTTTAGTCTTGAGACTGACCCATACTATACCAATTCCTTGGAAAACATTAGCATAGGATATGATACCATCAGGGTCGGAAGCAGTGAAGATGGACCTGACATCGATACTCTAAGTGAATATACAATGATTATCTGGGCTTGTGGTTCCGACTATGCAAGCGGTGACACTGACGTTACCTTTACTGATAATGACAAAACAAATGTTGCTGATTATCTCAATAATGGTGGAAGTATGTGGGTCATAGGTCACGATATCTTGTACGACTTCGATTACGTGGATGGGGAGCGTTATGAAGGTGATTTTGAACACGATTATTTTGGAATCTCCTATGTCGATCATGATCGGCAGACACCTCCTGTGGTTTACGGAGTTGAAGGTGACCCCATCTCTGATGGAATTACATACGATGCTGATGCAATAAGCTCTGATTTTGCAGACGATATTAATCCGCGTGATGGCTTCGAGAAAGTACTGAGTTCAAACGGCGACTATAATATATCCACCATAAGAACTGAGGAGGATTACAAATTGGTCTTTATGGCCTTTGATTTCAGCTCAATAACCGATACGGAAGACAGAGACGAATTTATGGAGAATATAGTCGAGTACCTTGCTGTACAACTTGAGAATGATGTAAGTCTAAGTCGATTTAATACTCCCAAG
>Ga0187827_10005263_pt1 | contig 15396 bp, 15 predicted proteins | sample ETNtaG_39_FD_167969 | JGI IMG/M metagenome (GOLD analysis project Ga0187827, IMG submission 167969) | Marine microbial and viral communities from oxygen minimum zone, Eastern Pacific Ocean - ETNP2014_SV_150_PacBio MetaG (Illumina Assembly) | ecosystem: Environmental > Aquatic > Marine > Hypoxic...
CAGAGACATATGATCCTGTCCCAAATATTATGCATCATATTGCTGATGCTCATGAGTGGCATTTGTGGGGGGAAAACGAACAATCAGTTAGTATTCCGCTTCCGGTAATTTTATACACTGCCGGACATTTGGATGTTTTTATGTCAAGCAAATTTCATCATGGACACTCTTCTGTTACAAAAGGGGATAGAATTTATATCATAGATTCTCATGGGTATATTCATGAAAAAAGCGGACTTTCTGTTATAGATATCTCGATCACAAAAAATGTAGCATCTATGCTTATTTCATTTCTAGTACTAATTTTAATTTTTTTTTCAGTAGCCAAGGGATACAACAAAAACGAAAGAGCTCCAAAAGGATTACAATCTTTTCTAGAACCCCTAATACTCTTTGTAAAAGATGATATTATAAAGGATAACATTGGTTCCAAGCACGAAAAATACAGTCCATTTTTATTAACAGTATTCTTTTTTATTTTGATAAATAATTTGATGGGAATGCTTCCGGGATCTGCTAATGTAACAGGAAATATTGCCGTAACATTAGTATTGTCAGTTTTTACATTTATTATTACAACTATTTCTGGAAATAAAAATTATTGGGGACATATTTTTAAACCGCCAGGAGTGCCAATAGTATTAATGCCCATTATGATTCCAATTGAAATTATAGGAATTTTCACAAAGCCGTTTGCTTTGATGATCAGATTGTTTGCAAATATTACAGCAGGACACATTATAATACTGAGTTTAATTTCTTTAATATTTATTGCACAGAGCGCAATGGGTAATGGAGGGGCCTGGGGAGTTGCTCCAGTTTCAGTTTTATTTGTATTATTTATTTATTGTATAGAATTATTAGTAGCTTTTTTACAGGCTTATATATTCACGCTTCTTTCGGCTGTTTTTATTGGCCTTGCGGTAGCGGAAGAACATTAATTATTAACCAATTGTTTAATTAAAACTAAATTAAAATGTTATTAGAAACACAAACAATGGATTTCGGAGCATTTGCAGCCATAGGGGCTGGATTAGCAGCTATAGGAGCTGGAATCGGAATCGGCATGATTGGAGGTAAAGCTCTTGAGGCAATGGCTCGTCAGCCAGAACATTCTGGAATGATTCAAACCAATATGTTTATTGCAGCAGCCCTTGTTGAGGGTGTTGCTTTATTTGGAGTGGTAGTTGCACTACTTAAGTAAAACAAATTAAATAAAATAATTACCTGCAAGGGTTGCTTGCAGGTAATTATTTAAAAAACAAAAATCATGGAATTAGTTACACCAGCAATAGGGCTTATCTTTTGGACTACAATAGTGTTTATCTTATTAGTTATTTTATTAAAGACATATGCTTGGAAACCAATTTTAACAGCTGTTAATAATAGAAATGAAAGCATTGAAAAAGCACTACAAACTGCCGAGAAAGCGAAAGTTGAAATGGAAAATTTAAATGCAGATAATGAAAGAATTTTAGCAGAAGCAAGAATGGAAAGGGATGGAATTTTAAAAGAAGCAAGAGAAATAAAAAACAATATTGTTAATGAAGCAAAAGAAAAAGCAAAAAAGGAGGCAGACAAAATTCTCACATCTTCAAAAGAGCAAATTATTAACGAAAAAATGAAAGCGCTTACAGAACTTAAAAATACAGTTGCAGAAATGTCAATTGAGATAGCTGAGAAAGTTTTAAAATCCGAATTATCTAACAAAGAAAAGCAAGAAGAATTAGTTACAAACGCTTTAAAAGAGACAGAATTAAATTAACCAAAAATGCAACAATCAAGAGTAACAATAAGATATGCTAAAGCGCTTTTATATTTAGCAATTGAGCAAAACTCATTAGAGCAAACGTATTCTGACATTTTGCTTCTTGAATCGACTTGTTTTGAAAGCAAAGAATTAACCTTATTGCTAAAAAGCCCAATTGTAAAGACAGACAAGAAACTAGTAATTTTAAATAAAATCTTTTCTGAAAAACTAAATAAACTAAGTCTTGCTTTTATTAATATTATTGTAAATAAAAAAAGAGAAGGGCAGCTTTACTTGATAGCCAAACGGTTTGTAAATCTATATAAAGTATATAATAAAATAGAAACTGCGACAGTTACTACTGCAGTTGAAATAGACGAAAATTTAAGGCATGAAGTTTTAAGATTTATTAAAACACATGGAGAAAAGAAGATTGATTTAACAGAGAAAGTAGATAAAAATATAATTGGAGGCGCTATTATTAGAATGGGAGACAAACAATTAGATATTAGCGTTTCCAAAGCAATACATGAATTAAAACAAACATTTAATAAAAACCCTTACATAAAGGACTTTTAAAAAAACAAAAAAATGGCAGAAGTAAAACCAGCTGAGGTATCAGCAATATTAAGACAGCAATTAGCCGGACATAAGTCAGAGGCAGAATTACAAGAAGTTGGAACTGTTTTACAAGTGGGCGATGGTATCGCCAGAATTTACGGATTAACAGACGTTCAATCTGGAGAATTAATAGAATTTGAAAATGGATTAAAAGCAATCGTTTTAAATTTAGAAGAAGATAATATTGGATCTGTACTTTTAGGACCATCAAAAGGAATTAAAGAAGGAGATATTGTAAAACGAACAAAAAAAATTGCCTCTATTAATGTTGGAGAGGGGATGTTAGGTCGCGTTATAAATACTATTGGAACTCCTATTGATGGGAAAGGGCCAATTGATGGAGAAACATTTGAAATGCCGATTGAAAGAAAAGCTCCAGGAGTGATCTTTCGACAACCTGTAAATGAACCACTTCAAACAGGAATTAAAGCAATAGACGCTATGATTCCAGTGGGAAGAGGGCAAAGAGAATTAGTAATTGGAGATAGACAAACAGGAAAAACAGCTGTTGTAATTGATACAATTATAAATCAAAAAGAATTCTACGATAAAGGAGAGCCAGTATTTTGCATTTATGTTGCGATAGGCCAAAAAGCATCAACTGTTGCGGCACTTGCTAAAAAATTAGACGATGCTGGTGCATTAGCGTATACAGTTATTGTTTCTGCAAATGCTTCTGATCCTGCACCAATGCAATTCTATGCACCACTTGCCGGAGCTGCAATTGGAGAATATTTCCGTGACACGGGAAGATCAGCTCTAATTGTATTTGATGATTTATCAAAACAAGCAGTTGCTTATCGTGAGGTTTCTTTATTACTTAGAAGGCCTCCGGGACGAGAAGCGTACCCTGGAGACGTATTTTATTTACACTCAAGATTATTAGAAAGAGCTGCAAAAGTGGTAAATGATGATACTATTGCTGCGGAAATGAACGACTTACCTAAATCTTTAAAAGGAAAAGTGAAAGGAGGAGGATCACTTACGGCACTTCCAATTATTGAAACGCAAGCTGGAGACGTTTCAGCTTATATTCCTACCAATGTAATTTCTATTACAGATGGACAGATTTTTTTAGAGTCCGATTTATTCTTGTCAGGAGTTAGACCAGCTATTAATGTAGGTATTTCGGTTTCTCGAGTTGGAGGAAACGCACAAATTAAATCTATGAAAAAGATTGCAGGAACACTTAAATTAGACCAAGCTCAATATAGGGAATTAGAAGCTTTTGCAAAATTTGGTTCAGATCTAGATGCTGCAACTACTGCAATTATCGAGAAAGGGAAAAGAAATGTAGAGATTCTAAAACAAGGGCAATATTTCCCATTAAGAGTAGAGGAACAGGCTGCTATTATTTATTGTGGAACAAACGGCCTGTTAATCGATGTTCCTGTAAAAAAGATTCGAGAATTCGAAACAGAGTTTATTTCTTTTATGCATCAGAAGCACCAAAACGTGTTGGATGATTTAGCCGAAGGGAAACTTACAAAAGAAATTACCTCTACTTTAAAAAGTGTAGCATCCGATCTTACTAAAAAGTATTCAAAATAAACCATGGCTAACCTAAAAGAAATACGAAACAGAATTTCTTCAATTGAATCAACTATGCAGATAACTTCTGCTATGAAAATGGTGTCGGCGGCAAAACTAAAAAGAGCTCAAGACGCTATAGTTCAGTTAAGACCTTATTCTAACAAGCTAAGTGAAATTTTAGTAAATTTAAGTGCAAGTTTAGATAGCTCAGAAGGAAATGATTTCTCAAAAGAAAGAGAGCTTAATAATATTCTTTTTGTAAGTATTGCATCTAACAGGGGGCTTTGCGGAGGGTTTAATTCAAATATTATTAAACAGATAAATTCATTGATAAATAATGAATATAAAGATTGTAAATCAAGCATAATCTCTATTGGTAAAAAATCATCAGAATATTTTAATAAAAAAGGATTTATTGTAGCAGAAACTTATGATGAGCTGTACAATGAAATTACTTTTGAAAGAGTTTCTGAAATAGCAGAAAACATTATGAATGATTTTATAACTGAAAAGTATGACAAGGTGATTTTGGTTTATAATCAATTTAAAAATGCAGCAACTCAAATTGTTATGAAGGAAAACTTTTTACCTGTTGAGCCCCCTAAAGATGAAACAGAAAATATTGGAGATTACATTTTTGAACCATCAAAAGAAAAAATTGTTCAGCAGTTGATTCCAAAATCTTTAAAAACCCAAATGTTTAAAGCAATATTAGATTCTCATGCTTCAGAACATGGCGCTAGAATGACAGCTATGCACAAAGCAACGGATAATGCTAATGATTTGAAAGATGATTTAACGCTTTTTTATAATAAAGCACGACAAGCAGCTATTACAGGTGAAATATTAGAAATTGTAGGAGGAGCTGAAGCCCTTAATGGCTAAAAATCAAGAAAAGAAAATTGTTTAAAACCCTCTACTTTGTAAGAGGGTTTTTATTTTCCAAAAGGCCGAAAGCACTATATTTGTATCAAATTTATTAAAAAATGGAATACAAGAATATTTTGTTTGAAAGCAAAAACAAGATTGCTTACATAACAATAAATAGACCGAAACAACTTAATGCTTTAAATGCAGAAACAATTATCGAATTAAGTAATGCAATTTCCTTAGCAGAGGAAAATAAATCAATTAGATGTATAATTATTACAGGGGCAGAAAACAAAGCATTTGTAGCAGGAGCAGACATAAAAGAATTTGCAAATTACTCAAAAAAAGAAGGACAAGAGTTGGCAAGAAAAGGACAAGAGATATTGTTTGATTTATTAGAAAATTGTGGAACCCCAAGCATTGCAGCAATTAATGGATTTGCATTAGGAGGAGGGTTAGAGCTTGCAATGGCTTGTCATATCAGAATAGCATCTGAAAATGCAAAAATGGGTTTGCCAGAAGTTTCATTAGGAGTTATTCCTGGTTATGGAGGCACACAAAGATTAACCAATTTAGTAGGGAAAGGAAAGGCAATAGAGATGATAATAACCGCAGGAATGATATCATCAGAAGAGGCAAAAAACTGGGGCTTAGTTAATTATTTCTGTCTACAAACAGAATTGCTTCCATTAGCAGAAAAAATAGCATCAAAAATTATACAAAATTCTTCCATGGCAATTGCAAAAGCAATTAAAGTTGTAAACGCTGGCCTTAAAGACAGATTAAAAGGGTTTGAACTAGAGAAAAAAGAATTTGGAAATTGTTTTGAATCGGAAGATTTTATTGAAGGAACAAACGCATTTTTAGAAAAAAGAAAAGCAAATTTTTAATTCATTGAATCCCCTAAAACAATTAGCTGGGCAAACTGCTATTTACGGATTAAGCAGTATAGTTGGACGTCTACTAAACTATCTATTAGTGCCACTTTATACACGTTACTTTATACCAGCTGAATATGGTGTAGTTACTGAATTATATGCGTATGTAGCTTTTTTGGTGATTATATTAACTTACGGACTGGAAACTGCTTTTTTTCGTTTTTCTCAAAAAAAATACGACAAAAATTTAGTATACAGTACCAGTTTGATATCCTTAATATTTAGTTCAGTTTCATTTGTTGTATTGATGTTTTTTTTTCAACAACCAATTGCAAATTGGTTAGAATATCCTCAAAACCCAGAATATGTAATGTGGTTTGCTTTGATTATTGGGTTTGATGCTATTTCCTCTATTTCTTTTGCAAAACTCAGAGAAAAAAGAAAAGCAGCTCGTTTTGCACTTGTTCGGTTGGTAAATATTTTTATCAATATTGGGCTTAATTTATTCTTTATTATTTACTGCCCTTATGTGCTTGAAAACTCTTTACCAACAACTGATTTTGTCAATTCAATTTATGATTCAAATATTAGAATTGGCTATATTTTTATTGCCAATTTGTTTGCAAGCGTTATAACTATTCTCATGCTTCTTCCTGAAATGATTAAATCTTCATGGCAATTTAATTCATCTCTTTGGAAAAAAATGATGTGGTATTCCCTACCATTGTTGGTTGCCGGTTTGGCAGGAATTACCAATGAAACCATTGACAGGGCATTACTTAAACATCTTTTGCCAGACGGAGTAGATAAAATGGCAGAAATTGGAATATACGGAGCTTTTTACAAGGTTTCCATCATCATGATTTTATTTATACAAACATTTCGTTTTGCTGCCGAACCATTCTTTTTTTCTCAGGAAAAAAAGCATAATTCCCGTAAAATATATGCAGATGTTTTAAAATACTTTTCCATTTTTTCAGCATTTATTTTTCTTGTTGTAATGCTATATTTAGATTTTGTAAAACATTTTGTTGGCAGCTCTTTTCAGAGCGAGAGAGGGATAGAGATTGTTCCAATTTTACTTATGGCTAATCTTTTTTTAGGAATATATTATAATCTTTCAGTTTGGTATAAGCTCACAGAAAAGACTAGTTATGGGGCATTGTTGGCTGTTTTTGGAGCGCTTATTACATTAATATTAAATATAATTCTAATTCCAAGAATAGGATTTATAGGTTCAGCGTGGGCAACTTTAGCCTGCTATTTGAGCATGATGTTGGCATCCTTAATAATAGGTAGAATACATTATCCAATTCCATACGATTTAAAACGAATATTTTCGTATATATTTCTTTCCTTCGCTTTGTATAAATTAAGTGACTTATTAAATACAACAATGCTTATGAATACCGTTTATCTAGCGGTATTTATTGTAGCTGTAATTATATTAGAAAAATCAAAAAAAGAAGTAATTTTCGAACCAAAATTATTTGATTAAAAAAATGAAAGTAAAAATTGTAAACAAATCAAAACACCCTCTCCCTAATTACGCAACAAGTCAATCTGCAGGGATGGATTTAAGAGCAAATTTAGATGAATCTATCTTGTTAAAACCCCTACAAAGAACCTTAGTGAAAACGGGATTATTTATGGAATTACCTATTGGTTATGAAGCACAAATTCGTCCAAGAAGCGGCTTAGCCTATAAAAAAGGAATAAGCATTTTAAATTCTCCAGGAACTATTGATGCAGATTATAGAGGAGAAATAGGGGTTATTTTAGTGAATTTATCAGAAGATGATTTTATGATTGAGAATGGCGAAAGAGTAGCACAAATGGTAATTGCAAAACACAAACAAGCTAATTGGGATGAGGCTGTAGAACTAACAGCAACAGATAGAGGTGCTGGTGGATTTGGTAGCACAGGAGTAAAATAAAAAACAAATAATATGAAAATAATAGTTCCAATGGCCGGAAGAGGATCAAGGCTAAGGCCACACACTTTAACCATTCCAAAACCATTAATTCTTGTTGCTGGAAAACCAATCGTACAAAGGTTAATTGAAGATATTGTAAAAGTTTGTAACAAAAAAGTAGATGAAATAGCTTTTGTAATTGGGGATTTTGGGAAACAAGTAGAAGAGAAATTGATAAAAATAGCGGAAGATTTAGGGGCAAAAGGAAACATTTATTATCAGGATGAGCCTCTTGGAACTGCTCACGCTATTTTATGTGCGAAAAAATCATTGGAAGGTAATTGCGTTATAGCTTTTGCAGACACGTTATTTAAAGCTGATTTTACTCTAGACAACAGTAAAGATGGCATTATTTGGGTAAGCCAGATTGAAGATCCTTCAGCATTTGGAGTTGTAAAATTAAATAATGAAAATATCATAACGGATTTTGTAGAAAAACCAGAAACATTTATTTCTGATTTAGCAATTATTGGCATCTACTATTTTAATGAGGGGGAATATTTGAAAAATGAATTGCAATACCTATTGGATAATAATATTAAGGATAAAGGAGAGTTTCAGCTTACCAACGCTTTAGAAAACATGAAAAATAAGGGAACTAATTTTTCTGCTGGAGAAGTAGAAGAATGGTTAGATTGCGGAAATAAAGATGCAACTGTTTTTACCAATGGGAGAGTATTAGCCCATAATGGAAGTGTTATTTCAGATTCGGCAAATATTGAAAATTCAGAAATAATAGAGCCCTGCTTTATTGGAGAAAGGGTAAAAATTCAAAATTCGAAAATTGGGCCTCATGTTTCAATAGGAGAAAAAACTGTGATAAACAATTCTGCTATTGAAAACACAATTGTACAAGATAATTCAATAATAACACAAGCAAAACTAAAAAATTCTATGATTGGAAGCCAGGTAGTTTTTAATGGTAAAAACACAGAACAAGAGATTAGTATCGGCGATTTCTCAGAGGTAAAATAGAAAATGAAAAAAGGAACAGTAATTTTTTTAATACTATTTAGTATACAAACTTTTGCACAATGGAAAAGTTATTATCCTGAAGGGACTACACAAAAAAAGAAAAAACACACACAAACAGATAGAATTGAAAGGGGAGATGAAAAATTAAAATTTGACACTCATTTTTATAATGCGCTAAGCTTGAAATCATTAGAAAATTTTGAGGATGCTTTAAAAGAATTTGAAAAGTGTGTTTATTTAGATTCTGAAAACCCCGTTCCTTTTTATGAATTAGCGCTTATTTACAAAAGATTTTCTCAACCAGAATCTGCTTTGGAAATGGTGAAAAAAGCATATTCTCTTGATAAAGAGAATGTATGGTATCAATTGTTGTATGCAGAGACTTTAACATCAAACAACCAATCCTTTAAAGCAGCATCAATTTATAAGCAATTAATAAAAGCCTATTCAGGAAATGAGGAATACTATTATCTTTTGGCAGACAATTATATTTATGCAGGGAAGTTTAAAGAGGCAATAAAAGTTTATAATCAACTAGAAAAACACAAAGGACTTGATAAGGCAATTATTGTTCAAAAACAAAAATTATTTCTTGAAAATAACGATATAAAAAATGCAATAATTGAGATAAAAAAACTGCTTGAAATAGATAATAAAGATGTAATGGCTTATGAAATTTTATCAGAGCTATATTTGTTGAATAACGAAAAAGAAAAAGCATTTGAAATTTTTAAAAAAATATTAGAACTAGATCCTGAAGATGCTAAAGTACATTTGACATTAGCGGACTATTACAGGGGAGAAGGAGATAATGAAGAATCTTATAAACAATTAAAAGCTGCTTTTTCAAGCCCAAAGCTCTCTATTGACACTAAGGTAAGTATACTTATGTCTTATTACTCTTTGATAGAGCATTCAGAGAAAATGAAAAGACAAGCAATGGAATTGTCTGAAATTTTAATTAATACACACACTACCAATCCAATTTCCTATGCAATTTATGGAGACTTTTTATATCAAGGAGGAAGGAATATAGAGGCGAAAGAGCAATATAGAAAAGCGATTGATTTAGATGAAAACAGACCTCAGGTTTGGAGCCAACTACTTTTTATAGAGTCTGAATTAGGGGACAAAGAAGATTTGGAAAGAGATAGTGAAAAAGCAATTGAATTATTCCCTAGCAATCCAGTTTATTACTTTTTTAATGGGATTTCAAATTCCCAATTAAAAAACTTTAAAAAAGCAATAAAATCATTAGAAATAGGGTTAGAATTTGTATTAGAAAACAACTCGCTTTTGATACAGTTTTATTCTTCTCTTGGAGACAATTATCATTCTTTAAAAGAACATAAAAAATCCGATTCACTTTACAATTTAGCACTTGTTATAGATCCAGGGAATGTTCAAGTTTTAAATAATTATAGCTATTATCTTTCTTTACGAAATAAGGATTTAGAAAGAGCAGAACAGATGTCAAAAAAATGTAATGAATTAGCTCCCAATAATGCATCATACTTAGATACATATGCATGGATTTTATATCAGAAAAAAGAATATGATAAAGCGAAAAGTTGGCTTGAAAAAGCATATGAAGCCGGAGGGAATAAAAGCCCTGTAATTACCGAACATTTTGGAGATATTTATTTTAAGTTACAAAATAAAGATAAGGCAATTACTATGTGGAAAAAAGCAAAAGCATTAGGTGAAGGCTCAAAACTTTTAGACAAAAAAATAGCCAATGAAACTCTTTATGAATAAAGCAGTCTATTTTTTTATTTTATTTGGACTATTAGCTTCTTGTGGGATTAAAAAAAAGAATATAAAAAATCCAAAAGCCAAACTAAAGTCAGCAGAAGAACTTATTCATAAAGTTGAATTAGGGGATAAAATGCCAGAGTGGCTTTTAATAAAAGGGAAAATAAACATTGAAAAAGAAGAGCAATCAATTAAGCTGTCAGGCAATATTAGGATAAGAAAAGATAGTGCAATTTGGATGTCAGTAACCGCACCATTTGGAATTGAACTTTTTAGAGCTATGATAAGACCAGACAGTGTTTTTTTTATAAACATTACAAAAGCAAACTACACCAAAAAGCCGATATCTTATTTGCACAAACAATTAAAAAAAGAAATAGATTTTTTTCAAATTCAAGATATGTTTTTTGGCACACCATCTGTTCCAAAAGCTAATTATAATTTTACTGAAAATGAAAATAGCTATACTATTTCAGCAAAAGAAAAAAATAAAAAGGCTATTATATTTACTGTAGAAAAAGAAAACTTCAGAATAATTCAGGGCAACTATAAAACATTAGAAAATGAGTATTTTAAGTTTAATTTATCCCAATATTCTAAAACAGAAGAAAAATTTCTTCTGCCCAATAATATAAGATTAAGTATTAAGGCAACAAATGATTTTAATGCGGAACTTAACTGTTCAAAAATCACTGTGAATAAAGCTCAAAAAATGACATTTCTCATTCCAAAAAATTATGTTGAGCTACAGTAAACGATTATTATTCTCAATCCTGATTTTACTTTCTACAATCAGCTTTTCACAAAGTAAAAAGACACTTCAATTAAAAAAAGGACAAATAGAAAAAGATATTAAATACACTAATAAGCTTTTGCAAAAAACAAAAAAGAATAAAGAAAAATCGTTAAACTATTTAAGCACATTAAATAAACAGTTAGGAAACAGAGATGAGCTTTTACAAATGCTTAACATAGAAATAGAATTAATTACAAAACAAATTCAAAAAATCAAAATCAAAGCCCTACAAAATCAACAGTTAATTAAAGAAAAACAAGAAGAAGTAAAAAAATTAGAAGAGGATTATGCTAAAATGATTTATTATGCATCAAAAAATCAAACAGTATATGATAGCTGGGTTTTTGTTTTTTCTTCAGAAAGTTTTAATCAAGCATATAAGCGAATAAAATATTTAAAACAATATACTCAACACCGAAAAAAACAGGTAGAGATAATATCAAAATCAAAACAAGAATTAGCAAATGAAATTCTTAGTTTGGAAAATCAAAAAAGCAGATTGGCAATTGAAAAAAGCAATAAAAAAAGACTTATTTCCAAAAAAAAACTAGAAATAGATCAGTTAGAAGTTGAGAAAAAAGATAAGAAAACAACAATTAGAATATTAAAAAATTCAGAAAAGAAATTTAAAAAGGAGTTGCAAGAACAACAAAATGCAGCAAAAGAATTAGATGTAAAAATCAGAAAAATAATAGAAGAAGAAATCCGAAAAGCTAGAGAAAATAATAATAAAAAGAGCGGAGTTTCATTAACCCCAGAAACAAAAAAACTTTCGGATAACTTCTTGGAGAATAAAGGGATTTTGCCATGGCCGCTAGACAAAGGAATAATTGTGCAAAAGTTTGGGAAGCAAAAACATGCAATTTTTAATAATATAGAAACCTATAATAATGGTATTGATATAGCTACTGAAATAAACGAAACAGTAAGAGCTGTTTTTGACGGTAAAGTCTCTAGGATATTTTTGATAAAAGGTGAGGGGAAAGTGATTTTAATAAATCATGGAGAGTATTTTAGTGTATACTCAGGCTTAAAAGAAGTAATCGTTCAAACCGAGGAAAAAGTTTATGCTAAGCAAAAAATAGGGACGGTTATTTCAGATGAGGATAAGCAGAAAACAGAATTACATTTTGAAATTTGGAAAGGATATGATAAACAAAATCCTTCTGATTGGCTTTTTAAAGCTAACTAAATAAGAATTTACTACTTTTGTCAAGTAATTAAAACCAAAAAAATGAGTAACACTTTATTAGCAATACCTGGAGGAGCATCAATAGCATTAATTGTTATTGCAATTTTATTACTTTTTGGAGGAAAAAAAATTCCAGAACTAATGAGAGGATTAGGGAAAGGAATTAGCGAATTTAAAAAAGGAAAGAATGAGCTTGATAAAGAGATAGACGATACTAAGGAGAACAATTAAGAAAAGAATCAATTGAACGCTTATCACTCTTTAAATAGCATACAAAATGCTATTAAAGCTGGGGAAATTTCTTGCCTAAGCTTAACGCAATCTTACATTAAAAATATAGATAGTAATAAAAACTTAAATGCTTTTATTGAGGTTTTTACTGATGAAGCAATTCAAAGAGCCAGGCAGATAGATAAAAAAATAAGAAATGGAACTGCTGGGAAACTCGCAGGAATGGTTATTGGAATAAAAGATAATATTTGTTTTAAAAATCACAAAGTAACAGCCTCCTCCAAAATACTTGAGGGCTTTGAATCGCTTTACAACGCCACTGTAGTGGAAAGAATATTAGCAGAAGATGCAATTATTTTAGGAAGATTAAATTGTGATGAATTTGCAATGGGAAGTGCAAACGAAAATACTATTTATGGTCCAACGAAAAACCCAGTAAACACAAAAAAAGTAACAGGAGGATCTTCAGGAGGTTCAGCAGCAGCAGTAGCAGCAAATTTATGTTTAGCCGCTTTAGGTAGCGATACAGGTGGGTCTATTAGGCAGCCTGCATCTTTTTGCGGAACTATTGGAATAAAACCCACATATTCTAGGGTGTCTAGATACGGACTTATTGCTTTTGCATCATCATTTGATCAGATTGGACCAATTACAAATGACATTGAAGATGCCGCAATTATTTTAGAAGTAATAGCTGGATCAGATAAATATGACAGCACCTCGTCATTAAAAAAAGTAGAGCAGTATTCAGGAAGATTAAAGAATAACAATCCTAAACGAATTGCTGTGATTTCAGAGTGTTTACAAAAAGAGGGGCTTGATAAAGAAATAAATTTAGCAATCATAAATCAAATTGAAAAATTAAAACAGAAAGGACATCAAGTTGAGGAGGTTACGTTCCCTTATTTAGATTATTTAGTGCCTACTTATTATGTTATTTCTACTGCAGAAGCATCTTCAAATTTAGCTCGTTTTGATGGAGTACATTATGGATACAGAAGCGAAAAATCTGACAATACAGAATCAACTTATTTAATAACAAGAACAGAAGGGTTTGGCAAAGAAGTACAAAGAAGAATTATGCTTGGCACATTTGTTCTAAGCGCAGGCTATCATGATGCTTATTATACTAAAGCACAAAAAATGAGAAGAATTATTCAAGATAAAACAAAAGAAATTTTGAGCGAATATGATTTTATTTTAACTCCAACCACTCCAAAAACCGCATTTGATTTAGGACTAGAGCAAAAAGATCCTGTAGTTATGTATTTGGAGGATATTTTTACAGTATTAGCAAATTTGAGTGGTAATCCTGCAATTTCACTACCTCTTAACCAACATTCAAATGGCCTTCCTTTTGGGACGCAATTGATAGCAAAACCGTTTCATGAAAAGGAACTGTTATCTTTTTCACGTAACCTAATGAACAGCTTGTAGTTAAAAACTACAATAATTACTTGAAAGAAAGATAAGCATATTTCCGAACTTTGTTCGAAGATGTAGTTATTATGAAAAAAATAATTTTAAATATTACACTAATTTTCTTTTGTCAGATTATTTCAGCAAATAACTCTCAAAATGATTCCGCTAAAACAGAGATAAATATAATCGAAAAACGGCTTAAAGAGCTTAATGAAAAAAGCCCTATAGAATTAGTTTATAACCCCTATGTTGAAAAATCTATAAACACCTATTTAGGTAAAAATAAGAAGTTAATTGCAAAAATGGCTGGTTTAGCAGCACAGTATTTCCCTATGTTTGAAACATACTTAGATAAATATGATATTCCACTAGAGTTTAAATATTTGGCAATAGTAGAATCAGCTCTAAATCCTAGAGCGAAATCACGCTCTGGAGCAAAAGGCCTATGGCAATTTATGTATCCAACCGGAAAGCATTATAATTTAAATGTAACTTCATACATGGATGAAAGACAAGACCCATTAAAATCAACTCAAGCGGCTTGTCAGTATTTTGCAAAACTGTATGAGACATTTGGCGATTGGAGTTTAGTGTTGGCAGCATATAATGGGGGCCCTGGATATTTATCGCGAACAATGGCAAAAAAGGGGCTCTATAATTATTGGGAATTAAGACCGTATTTAAGGAAAGAAACTAGAGGTTATGTGCCGAAATTTATTGCTGTAAACTATGTGATGAATTATTATAAAGAACATGGTATAGAGGTTGAGGATCCTAAAAAACTTTTTGTGGAAACAGATACAATTACAATCAAAACGCAAATAGAATTCTCTGTGTTATCTGAACTAATTTGTCTGCCAAAAGAAAAAATTGCAGAATTAAATCCGAGTATTACAAAAGCTGTTTTCCCAAAGAATACGGTTATTACTCTGCCATCAGATGCAGTGATGGATTTTGTTATTAACGAAAATTCAGTTTATTCATTTGTAGAGGCGGTTGAACAAAAAGAAATTTTAATAAATGAAACAAGATTAGTATATGTGGTAATTCAAGGAGATTATTTAGGTAAAATTGCAAAAGAAAATGGAGTCGCAATTCATGAGATAAGAAAATGGAATAAATTAAAAAACGACAATCTTTCTATTGGCAAGAAACTTGTGTTATTCATTAAAGAAGATTTTAAAATAGTTGAGCAAAAAAAGATTAAAAATCATATATATATTGTAAAAGAAGGCGATACACTTTGGGACATTGCTAAAAAACATGAAGGGATTAGTGTTGCAGAAATTATACAACACAACAGGTTAAGCTCAAATAAATTAAAACCGGGAGAAAAAATAATACTTCCGACAAGTTAATGAGATGAGAAAACTATTTTTTGTTTTCTTATATATCAT
>Ga0187827_10005269_pt1 | contig 15386 bp, 8 predicted proteins | sample ETNtaG_39_FD_167969 | JGI IMG/M metagenome (GOLD analysis project Ga0187827, IMG submission 167969) | Marine microbial and viral communities from oxygen minimum zone, Eastern Pacific Ocean - ETNP2014_SV_150_PacBio MetaG (Illumina Assembly) | ecosystem: Environmental > Aquatic > Marine > Hypoxic...
ACGCGCATTTCAAACCGGCGCGCTCCTCTGTCTGAGCTGTCCAATGTCTGCCAGACCCCAACTGTTTCAAGGCATCGATGATGTTCGGGCCTACGTCCGCGCCTGCCGAGTGGCCGGGGAGAGTGTCGGGCTTGTGCCGACCATGGGTGCGCTCCATGAAGGGCATCTCAGCCTCGTCCGCGCATCCAGGGCAGCGACCACTCGAACCGTGGCGACCATCTTTGTAAACCCCACCCAATTTGGCCCGGATGAAGACCTCGACAGCTACCCCCGCACGCTCGAGGCCGACCTGGACGCGCTGGCCGCACTCGGGGTCGATGCTGTTTTTCATCCTGAGCCGGCGGTGATGTATCCCGATGGCGATCCGTTCATTCAGGTCACACCTTCCGTTATTGACCAGAATCTCTGCGGCCTGGCGCGGCCTGGCCACTTCCAGGGCGTCTGCACGGTCGTGGCCAAGCTCTTCAACATCATCCCTGCCGACAAGGCATTCTTCGGACGCAAGGATGCCCAGCAGGCAGCCATCCTCAAACGCATGGCCAAGGATCTAGACTTTCCCATCGAGATAAATATCTGCCCCATCGTCCGTGAGGAGGACTGCCTGGCGATGAGCTCACGAAACAAATACCTCGACAGCGAAGAGCGGGCCCAGGCCATCGCACTTTCACAGGCCCTGGCAATAGGTAAACAGGCCATTGCAGATGGTGAACGAAATTCGGCCACCCTCATCCAGGCAATGAAGGACAGCCTGTCGAAGTTTGAGCTAGTTCATCCGGAGTACGTTTCGATCGTTGACTTCAACACCTTCGTTGATACGGAAGCCATCGGCCCATCCTGCCTGGCGGCCATCGCGGCCCAAGTCGGCCCGGCCCGGCTCATCGATAACATGCTGATCGATGGTGATACCGGTGAATGTGAGATGTGATGGCGTAAGGCGTAAGGCGTAATACGTAAGGCGTAATGAGTAAGTGTGGGCTTCGAGTGCCGATGTTAAGGTGTGTCCGGATGGAATGCCCATTCGCTGTGATCCGGAGCCCGGAAACCGCATCTCACCAACCGTCGCCTCGGCCACACCGGGCTGCTCATCCAAACTTACTCATTACTCATTACGCATTACGTTTTACTCATCACGCCATGGATCTCCTCAACTACCTCAAATCTCTGGACAATCTCGCACACGTTGCTTACGCGCTGATCGCATTCTCATTTGTGGCCAGAGACATCCTCTTCCTGCGAATTCTGTCGGTCGTCGCCAGCGTGAATTTCATCATGTTCTTTATTCATCGAGAGACCTACATTCCGGTCTATTGGAACATCGGATTCATTGCGGTGAATGTGTACCACATCTTCCACCTGGTGTCTGAGCGTAATGCCATCGAGTTCGATGAATACGAGGAAGAGCTCTATCACAGCGTCTTCCATTCGTTTTCGCCCGTGGAGTTCATGAAACTGATCCGGCTGGCCGAGTGGCAGGTGGCCCCGCCGGGCGAGATGCTGACCCATCAGGATGAGGAGCAGGACAAGATGATGCTCCTCTTTCATGGAAGGGCTTCCGTGGTAGTCGCAGACAGCAAGGTTGCCGAGCTGAAGGACGGAGCGTTTATCGGCGAGATGGCGTTCCTCACCGGGGAGTCCGCGTCCGCAACCGTGGTGGTCGATGAAGAGACGCGTTACTTGATGTGGGACATCAGCAAGTTGAAAAGTTTCCTGAAACGGAACCCGAGCCTGCGCTTCGGCCTGCAGGGGATCATCGGTCAGGACCTCTCAAAGAAACTGCGCGGAATGGATGAGCACCAGGAGCAGCGATGACGCGCAGGAGTGTGTGTTCAACTACTTCCGCTGCGGCTTTCCCAGTTTTATGATCGGCTCTGCCTCGTATTCCTCGTAACGTCCGGCCACCTCCCCTTCAGCCGAATCATGCCGGTGAAGATGCAGGCGATAGTTCAGAATGAGTGGTTGGTCGGGCTCAATGGCAAAAGCATCTGCAAAACAGAAAGAAGCGCCGGCCCAGCCGTCGTTACGGCAATGCCAGAAGGTCGGGTGACGCGGATTAGAAGGGTGATCGAACATCGCAAGACCTGCCCATCTGTCTTGCGCAATAGGGCCGGACTGATCGATCCATTCGGCCTGCTTTTCATGGGCATCCTGTTCGTTGCGATCGCCCCGAGAGTTGAGGATCTCGCCGCCGCCATCGAAGGGATTCAAGGTGGGGGTCATACGCGCGGCCAGGAAACCGAAGTTCGTTTTGCCAAGCTCGACCGGCTGGTCTCCCATCGACTCCAATCTCAGTTCGACATCCATCAAACGGAAATCATCCGCGGCCCTGTGGAATGTCCAGGTCCGCTCCCCGGCCATCTGCGGCTCATCTTCAGACAGCCAGTGCGTGCGCTGCACAAGTCGGCAGAGGATCGGGCCATCTTCCTGCAGGCTGAACATGCGATGAACGATGAGCTCCCCACTCCTCTCCGACCAGAAGTCCCGTTTATTCACGGCAGCATGGGAAACGAACAGCGAGTAATGATGAGCGTGACTGCCGGTCGGGTCGTGCGACTTTCCGAATTCCGTCAGGCTGATGCCGTCCGGACCGTTCAACGGGTACATGAAAGGCCGCTTGATTTTGCAGTTGCCCTCGCCCGCTTCCGCCAGCGTCGGCCCTGTGCGATAGGAAGTCACGAGCTCCTTGTTTTCATAAATGTTTACAGCGCCGTTCACCGGCCACTGCGGACGAATTTGCATCGACTGATGCCAGCGCACGGGCGTTGCTCTCCCCTCCGAATCGAAGCCTCGCAAATGATGCGGCCCGTAAGGCACCCGAATCTGCACCCCATCCTTCGGTACACCAAACCACAGGAGATACTTTGCCTGGCCCGTACTGTCACTGCGCGCTATCCAACAGAGCTCGCCGGCGACGCGTACTGGAGCGTCTTTATCGGGTCTGTGCTCGGGCGGCGCGCTGATGAACTGCACCGGTTGTTCGGACACCGCGCCTTCAGGCCCAATGTGACCGAGGCGAAGCGATCGTTCATCGGTAGCGCCTGTGATGCCCATCGATTCGAGGAGATCGCTGAAACTGATCTCGTGGCTGAGCGGAATGAAATCCCGATCCGCAGGAAGCCGAGTGACTCCCATCTGCACGGAGAACCAGTCAAACCGTTCATCAAACTCTTCAGACGCAGGGATAGATTTCAAAAGGGGACCTCGTTCCTATGGAAAGTGAGAGGGTGAAAAGGTGAATGGTGAAGGAATAGGATATTGTGAGCCATGGACCTTGAATCGTGGATTCGTGTTATGTTGTCGGTCCCAGCATGAGTGATGCTGATGCACTTGATAGATTTCTTCAGTCCGATGCACAACCATGTTTATTGACTTGGACATCAGATGCGCAGCCGGCATGGTGTGGTTGGCCATGCTGCATTTATACGGAGAACGAATCGTGGCTGATTACACCATTGATGATGAATTTCCCGGCGGCAATATCGTGGTGGAGCGGCTGACCGACAAAGAGGCATTTATTCACCAGGATCTGCGTGATACCCGGGGAAAGTGGTTTTACTGGTGTTTTAGAGTGAAAGACGCGGCCGGCAAATCACTGGTCTTTCGTTTCACGAAGGGCAACGTCATCGGCGCCCTCGGACCCGGCGTCAGCACAGACCTCGGCAAAACCTGGCGATGGTTGGGCAGGCAGGCGGTAAGGGGACAATCCTTCAGCTACACCTTTGCGGAAGAAGAAAACGAGACCCTCTTCAGCGTCGGCATGGCCTACCAGGAATCGCATCTCAAGGCATTCCTCACGAAGCACTCCGACAATCCTCACCTCGAAATGCAGCATCACTGCAAAACAAAGAAAGGTCGTAAGATCGAACGGCTGCGTCTTGGATGCCTTGACAAAGAACCTCGCCACCGGGTCCTCATCACGGCCCGCCATCACTCGTGCGAGATGATGGCCAGCTACGCACTCGAAGGTCTGATGGATGCGGTTCTGTCGGACACTGAAACAGGGGAGTGGTTTCGAGAGAACGTCGAACTCGTGGCCATTCCCTTCATGGACAAAGATGGTGTCGAGGACGGAGACCAGGGAAAGAACCGGAAGCCACGCGACCACAATCGGGATTACGTCGGCAAAAGCATCCATCCTTCAGTGAAGGCGCTCCGGAAATTCGTGCCAGCCTGGTCGAAGGACAAACTCCGCGCGGCCATCGATCTTCATTGTCCATATCTCAGCGGCGGAAGATGGAACGAACAGATCTACATCGTCGGCGCCATGAATCAGAAGGTCTGGCAGGAGCAACTGAAGTTCGCCGCAAAACTCGAAAAACACCGCAATGGCCCGCTTCCGTTCCGCAGTGCAGACGTGCTCCCCTTCGGTCAGGCATGGAACACGCAGTCAAATTACAGGGACGGCAAAAGTATCGGCCGCTGGGCCGGCGAACTGAAGGGCATCCGTCTGGCTACCACCATTGAAATCCCCTACGCCAACGTGCGGGGAAAGGAAATCAATCAGAAGACAGGAAGGGAGTTGGGCTATGATCTGGCTGAAGGGGTGATGAGGTGGTTGGAGGAGGTGATGAAGAGGTGAATAGTGAATGGTGAATAGTGAATGGTGGTCAGAAGAGGTGAATGGTGAGAGGTGAGGAAGAGGTGAATAGTGAATGGTGAATGGTGAATGGTGGTGGGAAGAGGTGAATGGTGGTGGGAAGAGGTGAATGGTGGTGGGAAGAGGTGAATGGTGAATGGTGGTCGGAAGAGGTGATGAAGAGGTGAATAGTGAATGGTGGTCGGAAGAGGTGAATGGTGAATGGTGGTGGGGTTTCCATGTGGCATCGACACTGCGGCCGAATACGTACAATCACAACAGCGTGATCGGGAAGAAGTGAGTGGCATTGTCGCTGAGGTTCCTGAGAACCGGCTGGCGTTAGAGCTCTTCGATACTGAGGCCGTACGGCTCGGGCTCTTCGGCAATGTAGCTGTGGTCTGGTGCGTTTTTGCAGAAATCGTCTGCTTTGCTGATCATGTTCGAGAGCATCCCCCCAATCTGTTGGTAGAGAGCATCGAGGCCCTGATATTGCTCCTGGTTGATGTATTCGCAGTCGAGAGCATCGTCGATCCAGGATTGCGTTTCCATTGCCTCCCCCAATGACTCGTCAATCTTGTGAACAAAAGAGCCTTTGTATCTCCTGCGCGCCCATGCCTCCGCAAGCAGCGCTTTCACTGCCCTCGATGATCGCCGGATCTGATCCGTCAACGAAAACCGCTCGTCTTTAGGAAAGGACTTCGTCATCTGAAAAACCGTCCTCGCCCCTTCCCTCGCCTATCTGATAAGTCCTCAACTCACGAAATGACCGAGCTATCGACATTTTACATCTCCTCGCATCCAAGATTCACGGACCAGCCACAGCTATCACACCTTAAACCACTCACGATTCACAATTCAACAGATCCGGTTCCTCACCTCTTCCCTCACCATTCACTATTCGCCTCTTCCTCACCTCTTCCCACCACAATTCACAATTCACTATTCACAATTCACCTCTTCCTCACCTCTTCCACCACCATTCACCATTCACCATTCACTATTCACAATTCACCTCTCCCTCACCTCTTCCCACCACCATTCACAATTCACTATTCACAATTCACCTCTTCCACCACCATTCACTTCCTCAGCAACGGCTCTCCCCAACAGATATTTCCATACAGCCAGCCTTGCGGATAGGTGCGCAGGACCATCAAGGTCAGCTTTTTCACTCCTGTTACATCGACGTCCATCAGGTATGGCTTGTCGCCAAACTGGATTGAACGGAGAGCATCCAGCTCGCGGCCGTCGCCGAGGATGATGAACTTTGTGTATTCCACATCGAGGCGCGCCTCACTTATCTTTTTCTGGCCCTCCGCGTCGATACCGGCCCTTACTTCGAAACGTTTGAATTGGCCGCCGAGATCGTAGGTGATGGCCGATTCGATCCACTGGCCCAGTCCCCATTGCTGGCGTTTGTGCCCAATCGAGAGCGGCAGGCCCTTGAATGAACGGTTGATTCGAAAGGGCTCGCGGGCAGTGTCGATTTGGGCCGGCCACAATTCGGTCAGGCGGACATTCCGATCGGCCGGTATCTCTTTGAGTTTTGGATATTCACGAGCCGGCGCCTTCGCTCGCCAGTCAGACAGCGCTTTGTATTTAACGCCGTTTTTCAGACGCCAGTCCTCGTCGAAAAAGCCGACTTCGTGGAAGGTCTCAAAGCCGCGGGTCTTGTCGTCGAAGACGCAGTAATCAAACCACTGGCGGTTGTCGAGGGGCATCCAGTCGAACCACGTTCCGAATCGATGGGAGAGCTGCCACATGCCTTGCCAGTCGATCGCGCCGAAGACGACGACGCTGCGGTTGGGATTCTCAGGATTGGGATAGATAGTTTTGAGGCCGACGCCCTGACCGGTGTATTCGGTCTTGCCGACCAGCACTCTACCGTCGCCGAATTTCACCGGCAGTCTGTTGTTAATGCGTTTCACGATCAGGTTGTGAGATGGGCCGCCGAAGAGGATCAGATTGAAAGCATCGATGTCCTCATCTGTGACGTCTACATCAAACTTCGCCCTGGGCACAGTCTGATACCGGCGCCGCCATTGGCGCATCCATCGTTCGGCTTCGCCCTTCACAATCTTTTTGTCCCACTCATCGCCCTTGCTGCCGATGACGACCAGAAAGGCGTCCACGACCGCGTCTTCGATGGGCCCCTCGAGTCCGGCACGTTTTTCCGGGGGCCAGGTAACAGGATGGCTCTTGGAATCGTCAGCCGTCGCCTTCCATCTGCCGTTGTCCCACTGCACCGAAACTTTGGACGGGGTTGGTGAAGGCAGGGCCACTTCGATCGGCTCTGCCTTGTGAGTAAGTGCGAGCACCACTTCGTCCTGAGCCAGCCCGAGCTCAGGAATCAGCGCCAGGGCAAAGCCTTCAATGTTATCGAGGCGCTTTACCTCAATGCGTCTGTTGGAGACCACCTGCATATCTATTTCGGCAAGTTTCATCCGTTTTGAGAGTCGAGTAATCGTCAGCCACCATGCCTTACCGTGTCGCAGTTTTGAAATCTTGTGCCGCACTCGTTTGGGGTGCTTTGTCCGCCTGTGAGGTTTCATCCACTCCCATCGCTCGCTGAACATCGATCCCCAACCATGCCCGCCGTCACCGGCTTTAAAGGTGACCTTCTTATAGCCGAGCTGCTTCAGCCGCCCTGCCATGTTGCGCGAGTGGTTCACCGGATTGATCGAGTCGAGCGCACCATGCTCGATGGCGATGGGCGTGTGCAGAAAATTTTCCGCGAAGGTGACGGGCGCGGTCTCCCATCGCAGGAACATGCGTTCCGGTAATCGCGGCGAATCCATGCGCTGCCGGTCTTCCTTCCATGCCTCCTCCCACGCAGTAAAATCGGCATTTCCGGCCTTGGGGAAACTGGCCGCGAAGATGTCCGGATACCGGCCCGGCAGATGAAACGAACCCGTCCCGCCCATGGACCATCCGGTAACGTAAATTCGATCCGGATCGATATTGAATTCATCCCTGGCGGCCTTGATGCATTCGAGCACGTCCTGCTCTGCAATCCAGAGATAATCACAGCTCCCGCGCCCGTGCGGCGCGACGACGATAGCATCGCTGAGGAAAGAGGCGTAGCCCTGGAAGGGACGGTACCAGTCAGACCAGCCGTGATGATGCAGCGACAGCACGAGGGGATATTTCTCCTGGCTGCGCCGATAGTCGAACGGTGTCGAGACCTTGAATGGCTGGCAGGAATTGTCGTTCACCGCGTAGTACCCGCGCAGGCCGGTGATGTCGTATTTGAAAGGGTTTTCCCCACGCTCGATGGCGTGCAGCTTTTCATAAAAGAGGTCGACACTGGCATCGTCGTCGGTAGAGAAGTAGGAGAATTTATAATCGAGCTGCGCCTTGAGAGTGGCCAGCAGGCGGCGGCGCCGGTAATTCTCAGTCCCGTGCACGCGCTCCATCAACTCGCGGGTGAACGCGGCCAGTTCACTGTCCTTGCGGTGGATCTTCAGGTAGTCGTAGGCCTTGATGAGAGGCGAATCGAGGGCCAGCTCATAGAGCAGATAACCGTCACTGGCCGGCACAGGCTCGGAGGGCGCGTTGCCCGCGATGCAGAGGACACCCATCAGCAGAAGGAGAGAACGATTCGCCGGTCGCATTGGATTATTTGAAACCATAAAACGAGAATAGTGCCGGAATCAGCCACCAGGGATGAAAATGCCAGATTCTTTGCCCTTTGACGAACGAGTTTCACATGCGTTTCTGTCACTTCGTAATGAGTTGTATGTTCACCTTGCCTCTCGCCGCAGAGGAGGGCTCGCCCTGGGATCTCGAGGCCCTCAGGCAGCCGCCGGAGTTCGAGTGGAAAGGGCCTGCCGGAAAAATCCGTTCTCTGCTCTACAAATCACTGCCATATGGTGATCGCAAGCAGACGAGCGTTTATGCCCTCTATGCAACCCCTGGCACTCTCGCAGGCGATACGACGAAAGACATAAGCCTGCCGGCAGTTGTGCTGGTGCACGGCGGTGGAGGCACGGTATTCCCGGAGTGGGTCGAACTGTGGGCGAAGCGGGGCTACGCGGCCATCGCTATGGATTTGGCCGGCAAAGGCGCTGGCCGGAAGCCTCTGCCAGACGGCGGCCCCGACCAGGGACCCAGACAGAAATTCAGCACCATTGGAGGGGCGTTGAATGAGATTTGGTCCACGCACGCGGTTGCGAATGTCATCCTGGCTCACTCGCTCATCCGCAGCTTCAGGGAGGTCGACCCGGATCGGACAGCAGTCACCGGGATCAGTTGGGGCGGCTATCTGACGTGTATCGTGGCCGGGCTTGACAGTCGTTTCAAGGCTGCCGTACCTGTATACGGTTGCGGCTTTCTGCATGAAGGCAGCGCGTGGAATCGGAATTTTGATGCAATGACGCCCGAGCTGAGAGCCCAATGGGTGCGTCTCTTCGACCCGTCAAGCTATGTGGGCAACGCGCAGATGCCTGTCTTCTTCGTTAACGGCACGAATGATTTTGCTTACTGGATGGAACAATATCACAAGACCTACAGCATCGTAAAAAACCGAAACCTGCGAATCACCGTACGCATGCCACACGGCCACAAACCCGGTTGGATGCCGATCGAGATTGGGATGTTCATCGACCAGCATCTGCTGGGAAGCGCCCCATTGCCCGAGGTGCAATTGAAGGAAGGGGAGGCCCCATCAGCCGAGATGAAATCAGAAACAGAAATCGTCGACGCCTGGCTCAATTACACCACCGAGAGCAAACCGAATAAGCAACGTGCATGGAAGACCATAAAGGCCGAACATGGAGATGGCATGGTGGGTGTCGGAAAACTGCCCGAAGGTGCACTGATCTGGTTCTTTACCGTCAAAGATGAGCGGGGCGCAGTTGTTTCGAGTGAATTGGGATTTGCTCGATAGCTATGGCTCAGACGAACGTCAGCGGGAAAAGCATGTCAGCAAGGCAAACATCATGATTCGAGTCACGGTCACCGTTACTGTTTTCATCTCACTGGGCTTGACCCCGCTCGCCGCTGAGGCTCGCAAGCCCTCCATCCTTTTTTCCTGTCCCGGTGAAAACCGATACGAGTATGTGGGCTTCGATTACATGCGTGAGCTCGCAAAGCAGGGGTTCGAGGTCGACTTTACCGAGAACGCTCTCGAACTGACCTGGGAACGGGTCCGCAAATTTGATGTTCTGGTGGTTCTGGATTTCCCTATCGAGCGCGCCGGCCAGCACAGCCTGTTTGCCCAACGCCACCGAAAACTCAATGAATATTTCGCAGTGCTGAAAAAGTTCCTTGCCGCGGGGGGCGGAATTTTTCTGCATTACAGCCCGCATTACGGCGGCACCGCACCCAACCACCTTTTGAAAGAATGGGGCATACAGTTTCCGGTCATGCTGCTCGAAGATCGGCATGCGAAACCGATGACAAAACTGACGCGAGGGAATCTGTGCTCACTGACGGATCGCGTCCTGCCCTCACCGGTCAGCAAAGGCGTCGAGCTGGTCTGGTATCCCATCGAGCGTCACTATACCGGCGCGCATACGATGCCTATTCTGATCGATGAAAGCTGGCAGCCTGTATTGAAGGCCGGCAAGACCAGCTATGCGGCGGTTCCCAAATACGATCCGGGCGGAATCCAGCCGGTCGAAGGCGCGCTCATCCCTCAGAAGCCTGTCAATGATCCGGTACTTTTTGCCATCCGGGATATCAAGAAGGGTGGGCGCCTGGCTGCGGTGCAGACCTGGCATCAGTTCTCCATCGGCAGCGGAATGAAATGGCAATACAACCACGAAATCCTGAGCCGCGGCATCGACGGCCGGCCCAGCCATTATGGAAAACTGTTAACGAATACCTATCGCTGGCTCGCGGCAGAGGGATTCGAGACCGACGCGCTCGGCGGGCACGTCACCGATCCCAATCGTCTGCTCGAGCCGCAGCTTCGCCCCGGCGCTCTTGAACGTCTCGCCGAGTGGGTGCACAAAGAGGAAGAGGTTCTCGAATACCGCAGGCCGCCCATGCGGGGCAAGCTTTTTCGAGGGCTCTTCGGCGCGCAGACTAAAATCAGCGGGGCGGCCGGCAGCGTGTCTGATTACGCCGGCGCGGCCGCAGAGGCTGGGCTCGACTTCCTTGTCTTTCTCGAAGACCTAAGAGAGCTCGATCCGGAGAAGCTCCAAGCCCTCAAAGCCGAGGTGAAGAAACACACAACGGACAAGCTGCAGCTCTTCGCCGGCTATCGCATGGAAAGCAACATCGGCAACCATCTTTTTGTCTACGGCAAGAACCCGCCTTTTCCGGAAGACCGGGTCCTGGTCGGCAAAGACAAGCGGACCTACAACCTTCAGTATCAGGACAAGGACGGCAACTGGGCCAAGGGCAATCCATCGCTCGACTGGGGGCTCTACGCCACTCTGCGGAACGGCAACAATCTCGGCTACTTCAAATTCAGCCAGTCCGGCAACGGCATGAAGATGTACGATGTCCGGCCCTTCAGCGCGGCAGCCATCCTGACATATGAAAAGGGCAAACTCATCGACGATGCCCTTGAAGACTACCTGACGACCAACGATTGCCAGGCAGTGGCGTCACCGATCAGTATGAACCTCGTGCGATCTCCGTCCGAGCTGAAGCAGGCGGTCGCGGCCAACCAGGCGCTTACGTATGCGCAGGCCAGATCCCTCAAGACCGTTTACAGGGACGCGCTGCGCTGGAACAATTCGTATGACGGCCTCAACGTTTTTCCATCCAACGGCCCGATCATTCATCGCTGGCCGCACTGCAAAAGAACCATCGTTTTCGGCTCCGAGCGATTCGTCACCGGACGCAGCCTGACTCCCTCACCCATTCACGTCACTTCAGAAGCCGGGCTCAAAGAGATTCGCATTTATGATGGGAAGGAGCTCTTCCGCCGTTTCGTTCTGAACGGCGAAAAAGAATTCAACGAAGTGCTGTTTCTGTCGGGCGCTGTTCAGCGGACCATGGCCCTCATTGCGGAAGATCTGAAGGGAGGCCGTGCTGTGAGCTTCGCCAATCGCAGCTACAAAGAGGGCACCTACATCTCCGTCTTCTGTTCCGACCACGTGAACGACTGCGGGAACATGATCATGGCCCACGGCCCACATTGGCCATACCTCTTCCCATGGATTCCCGTGGCAAATGCAGGAAGGACATGGGACGGCGGCCCCAAGGGCAACAACCTCATGTGCAATGGCCAGTTCACCCAGCCCCGCCTTCGGTCGGATAAAGGCCGGTTCGGTCAAAACCCCTACCAGTATCCGATTCTCGAATTCGGCGACGAAGGCGCCACCCGGGCACGCATGGTCTGCAATCGCCAGCTCGAGCCCGGGGTCCCGAGCATCAATCCCTGGTACACCTTCGGACCGCTCCGACCCTCCGAGCTGATCGATATGTGGGCAAGCCACACATTCTGGATTCCATACACCGTTGGTGTCGAGCCAAGTGGATGGGGCGGCCCCGGTGTATTCGGCGGTGCGTTCCCGTCGCTCTTCACTGAAGAGATCACCTTCAAACAGGATCAGAAGATTGAGCGACTGCTGCTGTGGCACTCCGGCTGGACGCCCCTGGTGAAGGGCCAACCCATACTGCTTGTGATCGGCGGCCGCGGTGGAATCCGCAATGTCATGGATGCCTCCGTACGCCCGGTAAAGAGCCGTCGCTTCAAACTTGACACGGGAGACTGGTTCGGTCTGTTCAGCAGCAGGCCCAGCAACACGCAGCTCTTCATCAATCGTGGCGAAGCAGTCACCTTCACCGTCGGGCAGGCCCGGGCCTACTGGCTCGCCGTCACCGCGAATATGGAGAAACGGACGGTCAGGAAAGGTGACCGGTACGGCGCGGAGTTCTTCACCATGACGTGGCCTCTCGACATGTCGATGACCGACGCCAGCCAACTTGCCGAAACGGTGGAGTATCTGAAAGAGCCAACAGGCTTGAAACTGGCTCGTGGCAAACGTCTGCCTTCAGCCGGAGGTCTACTCGAAGTCGAGACGGTCAACGGCGCGGCCGAATTATCCATCCCGCGACCGGAGAATCTGCAGGTAAACGTCCCGCTTCGGATCAGCGGCCTCAATCGCCGATGGAGCATCGGCCTGTATCAGTACGATGGTTATCGAACGCACTACTACTCAAAAAAGAACAGTGGCTACCGAGCCCTCGGTGCTGACCACGATGGCCGTGCGTACATCCCCCTCTACGTCAGTAGATCAAAAGCAACACATATCCTTGCCGGCCATCCCGTCGTGGCGGACGAACCTGGAAAAGATCTGTTCATACAAGTGACTCGGATCAACGATGGCCTCAACGGCAGGCCGCCAGGCTGGCACCTGTCGGTCAACAATCCACTCGACAGGCCGGTGACCTCGACTCTGCGGCGGACCATGGACCTGGACGGATTGAGATTCACTGAGCTGAAAGTGACATTGAAACCGGGTGAGTATCTGGTGCTGCCGAATCAATAGCTGGAGGTTAGAATCGGTCATCGGTTTTTCTCGAGACTATGTCCGCTTATCGGAAGGCATTCAAAAAAGGTATGGGCTCCATGATTGACATCCCTGAAAGACACATCGGCAAGACTGACGCCGCGGTCACCGAGCTGGGCTTCGGCTGCGCGGGCCTGGGAGATCTCTTCGATATCTTGAGCGAAGAGCAGGCACAATTGACCCTGAAGGCCGCGTGGGATGCCGGCATCCGGTACTTCGATACCGCGCCCTATTACGGTTACGGAAAGAGTGAACACCGTCTCGGCCATTTTCTCCGACAGCAACAGCGCAACGAATTCGTGGTTTCCACAAAAGTAGGTCGAGTGCTCAAGCCCACTCGGAATCACGAGACTTTTGACAGCGGATTCTGGCGCGGAGGTCTGCCTTTCGAGTATGTCTTTGATTACAGCTACGACGGCATCATGCGTTCATACGAGGACAGCCTGCAGCGCCTCAGCCTGAGCAGCGTCGACCTCTTGCTCATCCACGATCTTGATTTCGGCAACTTTCCGACCGAAGCCTTACTTAACGCGCATCTCTACGAATTGGCCACCAGCGGCTGGCGGGCACTGGAAGAACTGCGTTCCAGCGGAGCGGCAAAAGCAGTGGGCGCGGGAATCAATATTTCAGGGATGATCCCCCGGCTTCTCGATCTCCTGGATCTGGATATGTTCCTGGTGGCCATACCTTACACACTTCTCGACCAGGGCGTCCTCGAGGAAGAATTCCCAAGATGCGCAGAAGGAGAGGTCGGCATCGTTATCGGAGCCGTCTTCGCATCCGGCATCCTGGCCACAGGCCCTGTGCAGGATGCACGCTACGCATACGCGCCGGCCTCCGAAGAGATTCTGGAAAAGACCCGCCGCATCGCAGAGGCATGCAAACGCCACAACACCCCATTAGGCGCCGCTGCCATGCAGTTCCCACTCGCACACCCGCTCGTGGCCAGCATTATCCCCGGCGCATTGGAGCCTCAGCACGTCGAAAAGAACGTGGAGCTTTTTCAGCACGACATATCATCCGCTCTGTGGGTCGAGCTAAAAGAGGAAGGCCTGATCAGGGAGGATGCTCCCGCGCCGGAGTAATGCTGCGAACTCAAGCATCCGGGCCTCTGTGCTCGGTAGCCAAGGCCCACAGACTAATAAGTTGGTATTTGCGACAACAACACCCGCGAGAGATCGTTCCTATTACTGGGTAGGTCGTTTTCTATCCCGGCCGGCAGCCACCACCTCAACCGGTTCTTTCACATTCTTGAATTCCATTGCCCCTTTTGGCTCAAAACGAATACGAGGGATCTGCCGCGCGCTGGACGCCTTTGCCTGATGGTGAATTACATCATAAGTGGCTCGTGTCAGAAGAATCTCGCCTCCTTCTGCCTTGGAACATAGACGGGCAGCGACGTTTGTCGTGTGTCCCAGGGCCGTGTACCCAACTCGCTTCGGGGTACCGATGTTCCCCACCACGGCTGGACCAGTATTGATGCCAACCCCCATGGGTGGCGCGGGACGTCCCTCACTGCTCCATTTCTTCATCAAACGGTCCTGTGATTCCTGCATTTCCGCACAGCAGATGATTGCCCGTAATGCGTGGTCTTCACATTCGAGTGGCGCTCCCCAGACAACCATGATCTCGTCGCCGGCATAGCCAATCACGGTGCCTTCACAGGTCTCCACACACTTGACCATTTCCGTCAGGAATTCATTGACCTGTTTTCGGGTCTCCTCAGGCTCCAGAGACTCGCTCATGCTCGTGTAACCCCGCAGATCTCCAAAAACGACCGTCACTTCCGTCCGCTCTGCTTTCCAGAAATCATCTTCTGTCCTACCCATCATCTGCTCGATGACACCAGGGCTCACATATCTTCCAAACGTGGATTCCAGACGACGCAAACGCGTGACGTCCTGGACGACAACCTCAGTCCCCCTGGTCGTTGGGGTGATGATGAGACGATAGATGGCGGTTTCTGACTCTGTTTCTGCTTCCCTTTCAAGAAGGACCGCCTGGCCCGACGCCCTTGCAGCTCTTGCCAGGCCCTCAATTGCCTTTTCACCCAGGGGGCTGTCATCGATTTCAGCCACCTGCTTCCCTTTAACCTGGCCTGTTTCCGTCTGTCCAAGCCACTTGGCCATCCGCGTATTGAGATGCACCACCTCCATTTCGCTGTTCAGGACCAGAAACATCTCCTCCAGTCCCTGGATGGTAGAAACTGACCCAGGAGTTGCGGCAGTCGCTCCCAGGGAAGCAAGAGAAAGCCCTGATGCAGCCTGGCCTTGCAGCTCATTCTCAAGAGCCTGGACACGGCTGTTCAGGTCTGCAATTTCAGCCTCGTAATCCTGAGAGGA
>Ga0187827_10005272_pt1 | contig 15378 bp, 17 predicted proteins | sample ETNtaG_39_FD_167969 | JGI IMG/M metagenome (GOLD analysis project Ga0187827, IMG submission 167969) | Marine microbial and viral communities from oxygen minimum zone, Eastern Pacific Ocean - ETNP2014_SV_150_PacBio MetaG (Illumina Assembly) | ecosystem: Environmental > Aquatic > Marine > Hypoxic...
AGTTTCGACCTTGTCTCTGCTGCACATGTGCTCGAACATCTTCCTGACGATGGCGCAGCGATCACAGAGTGGATCAGGTTGTTGCGACCAGGCGGGCACCTCCTACTATATCTTCCGAGCAACGAGGTATTGTTCAAAGGATCAAAGCATCTTCGCACCTACGACGTCGACGAGTTCTCCGAGAGGCTCTGCACCTATGGCTTGGAGCGCATCACGGTCGATGAAAATCAACGGTTCGACCGACCGTTCAAACACAGGTATCTCGTTCTGCTATCGCGAGCAAATATCGTCATCAGGCTTCTGCTCGATATACCTCGTATGGCAGCGTTTCTGCCAGCGCAGCTAATCTCCTGGCGGATTCTCCTGGCGCTCGACTCTGTTCTGGAAAAGATCGGCGCAAAAAGCAGCAGCATCGCCTATCTATTCAGAAAACCCAATCCCACCGTGCAGGAATCTGGCACCGCATCGCCCTCCACTGGACATATGGCCCAATTCAAAAACTGATGCGCATTCCCCATCTGACGTAGCGCGGGTCTAGCCAGAGAGCCCAACGGTCAAACACAGGCATAGCGGCGTAGTGAGGCATGTCTCCAATCTGGTCTGGCCCGGTAAGAAGCGTCTTGCCATCGGAATCAGTGGCCCACTCGCCCAACGGCTTGCCCTGGAGGGTCGGGTTCTTGAGGTTGGTGTGCAGAGGGTAGACGTGGTCATTGAATTCGGAGTCGGTGAAGAAGCCCCGATTGATGTACCGGCTGTTGAAAATATTTCGGACATCCATGAACCTTGTGAACCGCCAACCGTGTGTCTTTATACTCTTCTCCACCCTCGTGTGTCACAGCGACCGACCTCGATCACGCAGGTTAGCCGACGATGCTGGCGGGTCGTGTTCCATAGCCGGGTTCTCTGGATTCTTGAGTTGCGCCAGCTGCTGTACGCGTCCACTAACTAGTCTTGCACTATATCGTTTGCCTCGTCCGCCGCTCTGATATAGGTCAGGGCAGTAGCGTACGCGACATTCTGGTACGTCCTTACCAATTGCACCAAAGGCGTCCGCGTCGCCGTCCAGAACGGACAGGGAGATGGCATCTGAGTCGTTTCCATCAAACAGCGAGCGTTTGAAACCGCATGTGCTGCGAACACTGTCGAGCGATTCTAGCTGTTTTACGGCGTAGTTGGCTTTGTCAGTAACGCTCACACTAGCCACCGATGCTGTTCATTATACGTTCTGGCTGAATGAAATCGGCTTTACCGATCTTGTGCCCCGGTTCTTTATGCCAAACCGCGCCCAAGAGCCTGTCTTTGATCTGCTCTTGTGATTCATCGTCAGACAAGAGGTCCATAAAGTCGGTCTCGTCTAGCGAAAACAGACACGTCCGCAACTTTCCGTCGGCGGTGAGGCGTACGCGGTTGCAGGTATCGCAAAAAGGCTGACTCACCGATGGAATTATACCAAACTGCCCTTTTCCATCGAGAAAGCGGTAGAGTTTCGCCGGAGCTACCGATCCGTTGGACGGCAACGGTTCCAGCGGATACTTTTTGCCAATTCGCGATAGAATTTCACTACCAATAACGACCTTACCACCAGACCAGTGGTGCTCTCCATCAAGCGGCATAAACTCGATAAAACGCACCTCGAACGGCTCCTCCCTAGACAGTTCTGCCAACGCCACCACCTCCTCGTCATTCACACCCTTCATTACCACGCTGTTTATCTTAATCGGGTCGAAACCGACCTCCTGCGCTTCGCGCAAACCCTCCATCACACCGGTCAATCCCTCCCGGCGGGCGATCTTCCCAAAAACCTCTTCGTCGAGAGTATCCAAGCTAACATTGATGCGGCGAAGCCCTGCGTCATACAGAGTTTTGGTCTGATTCGCCAAAAAAATGCCGTTGGTCGTCAACCCTATGTCGAGGTCGTCATCCAGCTCCGAGAGGCGGGTGATAATCTCCGGCAACTCTCTGCGCATCAGCGGCTCACCGCCTGTGATGCGGACTTTGGTGACTCCCACACCCACCGCCGCCTCAACAAACTTTATGATCTGATTGACACTCATGATTTCCGGCAAGAACGTGGCGTCCTCCGGTATGCAGTAGGTACATCGCAAGTTGCATCGGTCGGTGATCGACACCCGGAGATTGGTGATTGATCGCCCCTGTTCGTCGATCAGGTTTCGCGGGCCGGTTGACTCTATGCCGCCGGAACGGGGTTCCGCCCGCTCTGACGCTACTATCCTAATCGGTTCGATGTTCAGTACTCCTTGAGCGCCCGTGCGATGTTGCGCTGATTCTCCCGCTCAACGATGACGGCGCGTTTGTCGTATTCCGCTTTGCCCTTGGCCAGCGCCAGTTCGACTTTGGCTTTTCCCCGTTTGAAATACATCGACAGCGGCACCAACGTCAGACCCCGCTCATCTATTCCGGATTTTAGCCGTGCGATCTCCCGGCGGTGCAAGAGCAGCTTGCGCGGACGCTCAGGGTCGTGATTGTTGCGGTTGCCCTGCTCGTATGGACTTATATGCACACCGAACAGCCACATCTCTCCATCGCGGACGCGGGCGTGGCTGTCCTTAAGGTTGCAGCGTCGCCCTCTCAGCGATTTGACCTCAGTACCTTGCAGCACCAGACCCGCCTCGACCGTATCGATAATCTCGTAGTCGTGTCTGGCTTTGCGATTTCTTACAATGTTAGACGAGCCGTTGGAATCGGCAGACATCGTGTGGCCCAAGGTTGATAGGTGAGCGGTGTGGAAACGTAGCAATAAAATATACTGCAACACCACGCTCATTTCAACGTCAAGACGTTCGCGCCTTGATCGCACACCACCAGTTGGGTACGATCGCACGGTGAGGCGACCTCTCGACTGGTGGCTTACAGATTGGGCAACTCCCCAAGCAGAAAACTGACAGTAACGCTATGAAACTGATCCCAAACCCATCCTTCGAAGAGGGCGGCACTGACGGCCCGAATGGTTGGAGCTACAGCGGGCCGTCTTCGCGACTGATGGAGTGTTGGCCCAGCGATTTGGCACACGACGGCTCCCGCTGCATCCGCTTCAACGCCAGGACCGACCATCTGTCATGGACCAGCGACCGAGTTCCAATAATGGATGGCGACAACCTGATTCTGGAGTGGTGGACGCAGATGTCCGGCGGCGAGCCGTGGCACTGGAGCTAACATACAAGTTTTATTGGCGTAAGGGTGGTGTTCACCGAGGCCGCTGGAGGTCGATGCGGTCTGTTTGAGCGGCGAATAAGGTCCATCAGTACTGACGGATGGGTGCTGGCTTGGGTCCGCGTTAACGCACCAGATGACGCCACCGCCTGCCGTGTGGTGTTTGTGTGAGAAGCGGGCATAGACACAGACGGGTCAGTGATGATTGATGATGTGTCACTGACGGCGGCTGGTGTCAGTTTGCCGCTCCAACCAGGTTTTGGCCTGCTGAGGGTCGATATCGGAAGCGCGTTGGGCGATGGAGCGCTCGGCGGTCGCGTGACAATCACCGCCGCCGACACTCAGACCTACACCCCTGCTGACAGTTGCGAGTTCCAGGATGGCTCCTTTCACGTTGAGGGGCGACCTTTTGAGGTGGCACTTCCTGAGGGGCCCGCAGAGTTGACGATAGCCAGGGGCTTTGAATACGACGTCTGGTCCGAGGTGGTGGATATACTCCCTGGTCGAGTGACTCATAGCGCTCCACGATTAATACACTGCTTTCCGATGTCAACCGATGGCTGGTATGGCGACGACAGCCATGTCCACCTGTTTTTTCACCGCAGCAGCCGACACTCACACCCGACGCCGAGGGGGCGATCAACGAAAAACTTGAGATAGCAGTACCGTCTAGCGGCTGGCTGGCGGCTCGCGTGTTTGGCCCACCAGCTCCTGAAGTCGATTCCTCCATTCTGCCCCAAACATGGCCAGAGAGCGATGGCCAGTTCGCCCACACTAGCCCGATCTACATACGCCGCGACGGCCAGGACATGACACCAGACCCAAATGCCGCCAGATACTTCGTAGGTTGGATCGAGGCCTATAAAGAGGCCATCGACGGCTGTGAGGAGCTATTTCAGTCGATATCAGAACCCGATATAAAGCCGCTCTACGACAAAATCATCGGCCGGTTGCATGAGGCGCAGGCGGTGTTTGAGGCGATGTGCTGAGAGTGCCGAAAAAAACAGGGAAACAGTGATCCACGGGGCATGGTAAGTCTCCCAGAACCTCATTGCCGGACCTGCGCTACCTGCCGACAGATGGCATCCTGCGGTCGTAAACCTTCTGAGATTGTACCGATCAATCATTCGGCGCTCCGTTGCGCAATGTGGGTTTGTTGGCGTAGCAAATCACCACCCGCTCGCACTATATTGATAGAATAGAAACCGAACAGTCACAATCATCGTATTTGATACCTACACAGCGCTCTCCGCTTTCCGCAATCCGGCATTGCGACCACCTACTACCGGTTCCGGCAAGCCAATCTACGCAAGGCCGGTCTGTGTTTTTGCCCTCCTCGGTGCGCGCGCTTCCCTCCAACGTCAGACGCACGTTCAAATATGACGCTATCGCTGGCATAGCTCGGGGTTTGGTGATGACCGGCGGCGCAGCCACTGCCGCTGTTGTTCTGAAAAAGGAGTTTGACGGCTCAAACGCTGAAGTGGCACTTCTCTACAGCGCGACTGGTGTCGGTTTCTTAGCAACCCTGGTTACATCGCGTTGGGTAAAACGGTTCAGCGCTATGCCGCTGGTGGTGGTGCCAGAAGCGTTGGCGTACATCCTGTTTATGCTGGTGGCGTTCGCTGCTCAGTCGTGGATGTTCACGCTGCTCTTGTGCACGGCCTACGCCTTGATGGGAAGTCTTCAGCCCGCGCTGGCGCAGGTCTATAAATCCAACTACCCTGACTCTACACGTGGCTCGGTGTTCTCATTAGTGCGTATGAGCATGATGGTGACAAACCTCGTAGCCGCGCAGCTAATAGGGATGCTACTGGACGCAAGGCCGACCCTGTATCTCTACGCCTACCCAGCGATCGGGCTTATCGGTCTGATCGGTGTGTGGGTGTTCAGCCGTATCAGGGTGCTGGACAGCAAAGGAGAGATCGAAAACGGCGACGGGGAAGCTGGACCGTCTTTCTCAGTATTCTGGCGGATTTTGAAGACAAACAAACCCTTTGCGGCGTTCATGGCCGTATGGGGGCTCTTTGGGTTCGGCAACCATCTAGTCAACCCGGTCAAAGCGAAATATCTCACCGACCCGGCCTATGGGATCGCAGCGTCGTACACCGCGTCGCTCCTTATTTTGGTGGTACTACCACAAGCGGTCGTAGTCCTCACACTGCGACTGTGGGGCGGTCTGTTGGACAGGTTTCCTGCGACAACAGTACGGGTGCCGGTGCATGTGGCGACGACAGTGGGCTTGATCCTGTGGGCTACTAGCGATTCGTTGTGGGTGCTCGGAATCGCCGGGGTGATGTGGGGTATAGCCAGCGCTGGCGGTCAAATCCTTTGGCACGTCGGGATATTTGAGTTTGCCGGTGAGAATGAAGTGCCGCTCTATATGGGCATCCACGTCGGACTCACAGGCATCCGTGCTCTAGTCGGCCCGCATCTCGGCAACATGCTTGTCGATCTCGTAGGGATATCAGCGACCTTTTGGGTCAGTGTTGCGCTTTCCGGAACTAGCATACTTTTCATCATCTGGCTCGCATGGGTAATGCGCCGCAAGAAGATCGGACGCTATTCCGCCGCGGTTGCGAAGTAGGATTAGAGTGCATGCATACCCGTCAAAAATGCGACTGTTGTGCCTCAGCACAACGCTGCATACGCTTGCGTTATTCCTGGTATGTGACTCCTCGCCCCCGACAGAGTGGCAGAGTCTATTTCTAACAAGAGTCCGTTTCGCTGGCGGTTGGACGATAGAACGCCGCCTCCCGGGGTTTCCCAGGAAGCGGCGTTCGTCATCGCAGTCAAACTTGGAAAAGCTACAAGGCTTCGTCGCCGCTTTCCCCTGTGCGGATTCGGACGGCGTCTTCCACCGGCAGAACGAACACCTTGCCGTCGCCGATTTTGCCGGTTTGGGCGGCGGACACAACCGCCTCGACCGCTCTATCACACAGTTCATCGGTGACGACAACCTCGATGACGATCTTGGGCACGAATGAGACGGTGTATTCGCTGCCTCTATACACCTCCGCATGCCCTTTTTGGCGGCCGTACCCTTTGATCTCGCCGACCGTCATCCCTGCTATACCGAGTGCGTCAAGCGACTCTTTTACTTCGTCTAAGCGTGCTGGAGCGATGATGCACTTTAGAAGTTTCACGATCTACTCTCCTTGCGAACGTGGCGCGAATTAGTGCACGTTTGTCAGTTGAAAATCGGGATACGCCTCTCCACCGTGCTCGGTGTAGTCCAGTCCTGCGGACTCCTCCTCCGGGCTGACGCGCAGACCGACGACGGCGTCAATAATCTTAAACGCGATAAACGCGGTACCAAATGTCCAGACGAACGCCGCACCGATCCCTATCAGCTGCACTTCGACTATCGCCAAAGAGAATCCACCGGAGTTAAACATACCAGCCGCGAGTGTGCCCCACGCCCCGCACACGCCATGCACCGACACAGCGCCTACCGGATCATCCAAACCCCATTTCTCAAGTGACAACACAGAGAACACCACGATCATCCCGGCTGCCAGGCCAATTATCACCGAACTGACTGGCGACACGTTTGCACATCCAGCGGTTATGGCAACCAGACCCGCCAACGCACCATTGAGCGACATGGAGACATCTGGCTTCTTGAATTTGAACCAGGCTACTATCATCGCTCCAATGGCACCTGCCGCTGCAGCCAAGTTGGTGTTGACAGCTATGGATGCGATGCTGTAGTCAGTACCGGCCGTGCTGCTTCCAGGATTAAACCCGAACCAGCCGAACCACAGTATAAACACACCCAGCGCGCCCAAGGGCAGGTTGTGCCCCAATATCGGCCGTGGTCTGCCTTCTGAGTCGTATTTGCCGATGCGGGGCCCCAAGACGATTGCTCCGGCCAGCCCGGCCCAACCTCCCACCGAATGCACGACCGTCGATCCAGCGAAATCTATAAAACCGAGATCCTCCAACCAGCCTTGCCCAGCAAAAAGACTACCCCACGCCCACGATCCGAATACCGGATAGATTAGTCCGGTGATGACCACCGTATAGCATAGGTAACCTATGAACTTTGTCCGTTCAGCCATGGCGCCGGACACGATCGTCGCAGCGGTAGCGGCGAATACGGTCTGGAAAATCAAGAACACATATGTCCAGGATTTGTCCGTATATCCGCTCAGAAAGAACCCCCCGGTGCCGATCCAACCACCCAAAGTCGGACCAAACATGAGCGCAAACCCGAACGCCCAGAAGATCAGACTTCCGAGCGAAAAATCCATCAGGTTCTTCATCAGGATGTTGGCGGCATTTTTGGCGCGGGTAAATCCGGCCTCAACCATCGCAAAACCGGCCTGCATGAAAAACACCATGAAGGCGGCGATGAGCGTCCATACGTAGTCGATCGGGAAATGCTCGGCCCCGTCATGGGCAGCAGGTGGCGGCACTGTGGCCTCCTGTGCGCTCACCTCGCCGGACAGCACCCAAAGGGCCACCATCACGAATAACGCGGCCAATCGCCATCTGAATCGGCAGAACATTCTGTTTCCTCCATAGTGTGGCAAAACGGTTGTCGGTTGGGTTGCGAGATCGACCCAAATGGCAGGCCTTCGCCGCATGAGTAATAGGTTATCCAAGGTGCATGTCAGCGGTGTTTCCTCAAGATTTCAATCAGTGAAAAACTGGGTCAACGCTGCGTAACAGAAAAGTGTCCCGCTTGTAACACGCCAGTTCCACACTCGGGACCCTTGATCGGACCGCAACCTTTCCTGCTTCTGGTTGACCTGGTGGGTATATCCACCATGTTTTGGGGATGCTTCTCCGATAGCTGTCAGCGTTTTTCAAACTGTCTGGCCTTCCTGGGTTATTTTTTGCCGTAATAACGAAGTGCTCAGACCGAGCAGTCATCTTTTCCTGAACTGAGGATCGTCATGCCCAGAGGACACAGATTCGGTACAGATTGGATCGACAGGGTCGATGCGGACACTGGGGTGTTGGTGCGTCAGATCACCAGCGCGGAGACGGCGTGTCTTCATCTGCACTACGAGACGCCGACATTCGCCCCTGACGGGCAGCGTATGATTTTTGTGGCTAAACGGTACGCCCAAAGGGTCTCTGTTTGGGACCTGATGACCTGCGGCAGCGACGGAATGGATATCACCCAGGTTTCTGGCGACAGCGAGGTCAGGATGTCAAACGCGTGCCTTACCACCGATGGCGATTACGCGTTGTATATGGAAGGTGCCACCGCGCATATGACGCGGCTGTCTGATTGTGAAGACACTGAGATTGGGCATGTAGACGGCGCATCGAACAGGGACTACTACCGGGGAATGCGGTCGTGGGACGGGCGATACTATTTTGCACAGGTCACAAAAAACGATAGGGTACTGATGATCCGGTGGGACCTTACGACTGGAGATCAGGCGGTGGTAACAGAGTCTGACGGTATTAACCATCCAAAAGTCGCTCCAGGCGGGCCGGAAATCACGTACTCTGTCGGTACCACTCAGGCCGACGGAACGATGACCAAAGTCGGCGTCAGCTTCCACTGCGAGACATTGGAACCGATCGAGGTCAACTTCCCTCAAGGCCCACACCCTACGGCGCACAAAAACTGGCTCGGTAAGACAGGTTGGTACCACTCCACTTTCAAGCCTCCAGGACGATGTGTGCAGATTCTTCCTCGCGACGGAGAAAAAAGACCATCGTCGCCGAGGGCCCTTATTTTTGGCACTCAGGGGCGTCAGACGACGGTGAGTGGATTGTCGCTGACAGCAACTGGCCCGATGAGGGTCTGTGGCTAATCAACGTCGCCACAAAACAGCGCGAACGTCTCTGTTTCTCGTTCGCATCACAGGGCCATCCGCAGACCACCCATCCGCACCCCAACCTAAGCGATGACGGATCAATGGCGGTTTTCGCGTCTGATAGGACCGGAATAACACAGGTCTATGTCGCCTACCTACCCGATGAGATGAGAGACCGGCTGGCGACTCCCAGAGCCGCTGCGATTTCGATGAACGCATAGCTTTGGGTTTTGGGCGCATGGACGTGATCGGACAGACTGAAACCGAGGGGATACTGCGGCGATGCCAGACTCAGCGGAATGGTGGGGCGAATGCGCCCTCTGGGGGCAGCTCAACCTCTAGGAGAACGACCCCGAAAAAATCGACGCTGGCGGTGAGGAGGACTCACGGCAAGGGCCGCGTGGTATATTTCCCGTGTGACATAGACGGGTGGTGCACAGTGGCAAACAACCCCAAACGAGGTGAAAGAAATGAAACTCGCATGTCAAGAAGGTTTGGCACCAGGTGAAACACTTGCCCAAAGGTTCGAAAGCATTGAGAAGGCTGGGTATCTAGGCGTTGAGTTTGGTGGTAGTGGCATCTGGGAGAGGGTCGGCGAGATTAGGAACGCTTTCGCGTCGTCGTCGCTGGAGCCAGCCACCATCTGCGCTGGATTTGGAGGCTGCCCGCTCGATTCGACGCTGGCTGAGCGCCAGAAGGCCGACGATGACATCAAGCGCATCCTCACCGCCGGCGGGGAGATCGGCGTTGTAGGGATGGTCCTCGTACCAGTTTTCGGGCCGCCGCGTATTGGGGATTTGAGCCCCTGGAAAACCGCTGTGGAACTTGAAAAAGCGATGCTGGTTGACCTGATGGGTAGGTGGGCTGAGCACGCCGTTGAGGCAGGCACGTTGGTGATTCTGGAGCCGCTCAATGGCTACGAGACGCATCTGATAAAAAAACTTTCCGATGCGGTGGAGATATGCGAGCAGGTAAACAACCCCGCAGGTGCCAAAATGATGGCCGACTTCTTTCACATGGAGCTTGAAGAGCCTGATGTTGCGACAGCAATCAAAGAGGCCGGAGATTGGATCTGCCATGTGCATCTGGCCGATCATCCCCGCATTCTACCAGGCTATGGCAATAGTGATTTCAAGCCCGGTTTTGCTGCGCTGAAAGAGATCGGTTACGACGGCTATATGGCTCTGGAGTGCGGTGTCCCAGACCCGGATAAACAGGCTGCGCTTACCAGAACCGTCGAATTCCTTCGCTCTCAGATGTAGCTTTCGATAGGTGTGTCCAACGCGCTGCACGGGTGGGGTCGGCACCCGTGCAGCGCGTTGGCAAGGGAAGCACAATGCTCATCACCAAAAAACACGAATGCGGTTTCCTGATATTCCGCATCCATGCGGAACGGGCGACCATAACCAACATCGCAGACGACCTCAGAGATGCACTGCGAGACCTCTTCAAGAGCGATCCCGATTCGAAAGCCCTCGTCGATCTCTCACAGGTCACTCATATCGATTCGGCGGTGATCGGCGCTCTGATGGTGGGTGTGATACAATCCAAGGAAACCGACGGCTCATGCGCTGTCATCGGTGCAAGCCAACAGGTCAGACACACCCTCGACATCGCCGAAATCTCGACCGTCCTGCCAATTTTCTCGTCCGTTGAGGATGCTGCTGAGGGGGAAGCGTAGAGCATCGGAGGAGAAGCGCCGACAGGCGTGAGCTTTCGGGTCCCATAAATGAGGCTTGAGCACAGGCACGGACTCGCCCGGTGTCAGCGATTAGAACAATCGCCACCGCCTATGAGGTGGCGTAGATGATGAGAACAGACTCACATTGGAAATGACCGCCCCCCGGCCGTTGAGGGTGATACTCACTCCTAATTCTCCCGCAAATATTTGCGAACCGCGTCAACGAGCGGCTGGTGTTCGGGTAGCGGGGTGGGCGAATTTTTCATCCAGTCGTGGCCTGGGCGGTAGGCCTCATATTCCCAGGTCGACGATTCAGGATCCCAGTAGGCACAAAGATGTGGCGATGGCTCGTCACCTTTCTGGTTGGGATCGTCTGTGTAGGCGATCACCACGCCGTATGAGGCTGGTTCTACACAGATATCCAGGTCCCACCCATGGACGTTCACTGATCCAAAAACTTCGGCCATCGGTTCCTCGTCCCATTTTAGGTGAGTGCAGTGGGCGTGCGGGTACTGCGCAATCTAAGCTACAACGTCGCCGGAATCCACCCGTGGTAGCGACCGAGCCAGTACGTAAGTAGATAGCCGATTCCAGAGTATTCAGGATAGCCACCATGCTGTGCACCAACGCCTGGTGTCCGCCGACTAAACTCTGAACCGACATGGTAGTTCCATTCGTACTCGCGAGGTGCGCGAATCTCTATGGGTATATAAACCGGGCGCTCCGATGATTCGGTGGCTTCAGGGTCGTGGCAAAATATCACTTCGCGAACCACATCTTCGGGATAGGGCCAATCTCCCTGCGTGATCCGCTCGGCGATGGCCGCCTGCCACCCCTCACCGCTTTGGACGTGCAGAGGCGCAGCCATCAACTCGGCCATCCCCCTCATCTCCGCGTCGGTCTCCGGGTTGAAAAGCGCATAGTTGAAATCCATCTGCACGTTGCCGTTGTCCCGCGTGTCGCGATATAGCATCTGGAGCGCCCAAGCCAAAAGTCCTCTGATCCTCGGATCGGACTCATACAGCATGATATGATAGAACACCGAATCGTGATGGTAGTGCTGGAAAAACGCGTCTTCGGTGGCCTGCGCCTGTTTCAACGCATGACCTAATAGGAAGTGCGGGTCGATGAGGTTCTGGTAGGCCGCCTCGTATTTCTCGTCCCCGGTAATCCTGCTCGCTACCTTGAGCACCCACAGCGCCATTAGGGGCGAGGCCCAGCAGTTGGCGTGGATAGTTCGCTCACCATCAAAGTCCCTGGCCCACATATCATCTTCAAGCAACTTACCAACGATGTCCTCAATGTCCTGACGGCAGACCTCTTTTTCGGCCTCGTCCGCCACAAGATCATAGTAGACAGCGTAGCCAAACAGGTGCCCGGTCAACTGATCGCGGCTGATGTCCGCCACCCAGTACCAATCACCTGTCTTGCGATAGACTTTCCGGCCTTCTGTAGGCAGCTCACCTGCAAAATTCTTCCTGGCGCAGCGGGCAACCACCCCTGGCACGCCGGAGACTGTCGACAGAAGGTGAAGTGCGTCGAACGACTCTTTGGCATTGGCTCGTGCTTGGGGGTCATCGGTGACTTTGTAGTGGAACGCTTCGGTTGCGGTGTAGAGGCCTGTGAGCCAGTCGGAGTCTTCCTGCCACTGGTTGATAGTGTCCTCTGGGGTCGAACGCGGCCTCATGACAGTGAGAACCTGCCCGAAAAGCATTTTGCGCTCATGGAGCTCCTGGTCCAAAGTATTAGCTTTGCCCAACATGGAGTTGGGGTCTGGGTCGCCTGGCTGTGCCATCGACGACGGCAGCGACGGTCCAGCTTCATTCGTGGACGGTGCGCTGTTGGACTCGGCAAGCGCTTCCGCCAGAGCAGAACGCTCGGATTCAAACCCAGGAGTTCCGGTCATCAGATCGTGGTATGAGAACAGCACCCGCTCTTCAGCATCCCCAAGCGCCGCCAGCTGCTCTGTTAGCAGCTCCTGGGAAGCTGGAGGATGATAGGCCGGGTCGGCAGCCTCACCAACGGGAGCGACTCGATATCCGCCGGCCTGCCCCCACAACCGAACACCCTCTTCGGCGGTCAGATCCGCCAGTAGCTCAGTGTCCTCTGACACCTGCTCTGCTGTCCATCTCAGAGATGACATCTCGGAGCGGAAAATCGCGATATCTGGATTCGCCTCTGCCAAAAACTCCCACATACCATCAATCCACCACCCTCGATGCTGCGACTCGTCATATTGAGTCAGCCTGTCTTCAGGATCAATGCGGTGGTTACGACCATCCATCCCCATCCGGTCGCGTGTGATCCACACCGACAGCGGCAGGTCCGGGCTTATCGCACGGACATGGGATGAGACCGCCGCTACCAACGCGGTATCCTCAGGGCTCGGTGTATCGCGCCACTCATAGGGCAGATGCCATCCAACCAGCGCCGGAGCGTCGCCAAAAGCCGATAGAAGTGCGTCGACTGCGCGGCGGTTTCTAAGCGAGGGTCCGTCCACCGGATCGTGATGCTCCTCGGCGGTGGTGCGGCAGCCGTCCAGCCCCAAAATTACGTCCAGCTCATTCTGCTCGGCGGCATCCAGAAGCGTTGCGACAGGATTAGCGCATTTTAGCCCTGGGAGCAGACCGGTATTTCTGGAATCGTAGAGCGCGTGACCTAGCGCCTCGGTCCAAGTCAGCATCACCCGCCGACACCCAAGCTGGGCAATATGCGCCGCCGCAGTACCCCAATCGGCAGTTGACCAACCTACAGTGCGGGTGGGTATGATCACTACTGTTCCACATCCTGGTGACGCCATTGATCTCTCCCCCTCTATGGTCTGATTGGTGGATCACTAGCTAAAATAAAACAGCGTGCCGGTCGGATATCCATCGCCCGCCAACTATCAGGTGCACAGATCGGTATGAATAATGCGGTCGGTATGACGTAGGCTGGCACTGGCTGGGCACGCCACAACCAAAACTACCGTACGATGCACGAAGTGGTCAACCGCGATCGCCAACTTTGCGGCTCAAATATTGCTTGTGGCTGGCTTTTCCAAGATGGAGTTACGATAGGTGCTTGGTGCAGTGGTTGAGATGTAGGGTCAACGCCGCGACATTCTGAAGTGACAGCAGAACCAGACCTGCGCCCCACTCTTCCAAAAGACATACGTCCGTGCGCCGAACCGTTCTCAACACGCTAGCACTTCCAGCACTGGTCCTGGCGTTTTACGGACGGGCGCTTGGACGGTACTTCGTTTCAGACGATTTCAAACTGCTGGAATGGGCGTTGACGCGCTCGTGGTATGAGATACTGTCTAGCACAGACGCACTGCACCGCCCGCTGATCTTAGTGTCATTCCGCATTCGATATTGGCTGATGGAATGGGCGACTTGGGGTTGGAATTTTTCGCATCTGGCGATACATGCGCTCAACGCGGTACTGGTGTGGCACCTCATCGCACGGATCACGCGATCAAACAGTGCGGCGTGGTTCGGCTCTGTACTTTTCGCGGTGCACTACATACATACCGAGCCGGTGCTGTGGCTGTCAGCGATGACCACACTGGCGATGACCACAGGAGTCTGTCTGGCGGCACTGGTCGCCACATCTGACGAAGCATCACCAAAGCTGTGGTTGATCGCAGGTTTGGGAACTGCGTGCGCGATTCTGTCAAAAGAGGCAGCGGTCGTCGCTCCTGCGCTTCTGGCGACCCTGATCTGGTTCGGTCATCGAGCGCCGCGAAGTTGGGAGTCTTTCCGAATCATAATCCCCAGCGGTTTGGTGGTTGTGGCTTTTCTCATCTGGCGAGCGCTGTCAGGCGTCGTCGTCACGCCATCGCCATCTGACGCATACGCGCTTCAGTTCGGCCTCAATATCCCAAAAAACGCTCTGTTCATCGCGATTAGCCCTCTGATGTCGTTGGATTTTCGCGGGCTGCTTGATGTCTGGCGGGTTTCTGGAGGTCAACCTGCTTTACTGATCTCAGGATTGGCAGCCCACCCAGGCTCTTTCGCTGCGATCATTTTCGCGCCGATCATCTACACCTACTGGTGGCGAAGCGTAGATTCTTCAACCCGTTTGGGGCTGTTGTGGATGGCAATCGCTGCATTGCCGTTCCTGCTTCTAAAAGGCGCTGGAGAGCGGTTTGTCTATCTTCCGTCAGTGGGGTTTTGCATCGCAGTTGGTGCGACGTTGGATCGGTTCTGGCGAGCTGCTGAAGGCAGACGCAGGTGGTTGTTGGCTTTGGTGATGGCGATTGTACTGGCTGGACATGTGGCTGTTGGGCAGCGAAGTATCAACAGGTGGCAGGCAGCATCTGGTGTTTGCCAAACTGTTGTCGCCCAACTCGATCGGATCGTGCCAACACTGCCCAGCGAATCTCTGGTGGTGGTACTGGGTTTGCCGGATAACTTTGGTGGGGCGTGGGTTTGGCGCAATGGCCTCCCCTCTGTGGGAAGGTTGCGCTATGGGCAGAAAGGGATACGCATCCAGCGTTTTGAAGAGCTACAATCGCATCCAACCGACGCGATATATCTCGAGTTCCGCCGAGGGCTCCTCATCTCTCTTTCAGACACCCGCACCGCTGGGTACTTTGAAACCGGAACGATTGAGGGTGGCGCAACCGTCGGTATCGACAGCACTCATCTGGCTGAGGGACGTTATGATGGCAGGTTTTGAAAGAAAAGATACCATCTACCAGAATTCACTGTCGTCAGAAGCTGATCTGGACGGGTTTGTGATGGAGGGCAAGGGCGTCGC
>Ga0187827_10005274_pt1 | contig 15372 bp, 13 predicted proteins | sample ETNtaG_39_FD_167969 | JGI IMG/M metagenome (GOLD analysis project Ga0187827, IMG submission 167969) | Marine microbial and viral communities from oxygen minimum zone, Eastern Pacific Ocean - ETNP2014_SV_150_PacBio MetaG (Illumina Assembly) | ecosystem: Environmental > Aquatic > Marine > Hypoxic...
TCTCTTAAATGAACTTAAAGAAGATTTTTCTTTGAGCTATATATTTATCTCGCACGACCTAAGTGTGGTGAAACACTTCTGCGATAGAATCATCGTTTTAAATAATGGGAAGATTGAAGAAGAGGGCTTTCCCGAAGAATTGTTTGAGAATGCAAAATCAGACTATACCAAACGACTTATTGAGTCGATTCCTGGAAATATCTAATTTGAAAATGATGTGCTTTGAAATAGCAATAAAACACTTTGAAAAGGTTTATATCTCAGTTGAAGTTTTAAGCGTGAATAAACATCGTCAAATTATCAAATCAACCTTCTACTCCAATTCCTTCATCACGCGTTTCTGAAATAATATCATGATCCCTACACCAATAGAAATCGCTGCATCGGCGATATTAAATACAGGTCTAAAAAAGACGAAATAGTCTCCACCCCAAAACGGAATCCATTCGGGTAGATAGCCTTTAAACATAGGGAAGTAGAACATGTCTACTACTTTACCAAAAAAGAGTGGTGCATAACCACCACCTTCGGGTAAAAAGCTTGCTAATTGATGATAACTCTCAGAAAATAACATTCCGTAAAAAGCACCATCGAGTATATTCCCGATAGCTCCTGCAAGTATTAAAGACAATGAAGTGATAAGGATTTTATCAGCGTTCTTGCGAACCAGCTTAAGTAAAAAGGAAGCTATGAAGCCTACAAAAATAATGCGGAATAAACTTAAGGCAAGCTTACCCCAATCGCCACCGAATTCCATTCCGAAGGCCATTCCATTGTTTTCAGTAAAATGAATGTAAAACCAGTCTAAAATCTGGTATTCTTGACCAAGATACATATGAGTCTTCACCCATATTTTTAATGCTTGATCAAGGATTAAGGTGATAAGAATGATCCAAATCGATCTTTTCAAAAGCTTTATTTATTGCGGTTTTGCATTTCTTTAGCCTCAATACTTAAGGTGGCGTGGGGCACTAAAAGTAAACGGGCTTTTTGAATTAATTTACCCGTAACTCTACAAATTCCGTATGTTTTGTTCTCTATGCGAATCAATGCATTTTTTAAGTCGCGAATAAATTTTTCCTGACGTTGAGCGAGTAAAGAATTAGACTCCTTAGATAGCGTCTCAGAACCTTCTTCGAAAGCTTTAAAGGAAGAGTAAGTGTCGTTTGTTCCATTTCCTGAACCTTGCGTCACAGAATCTCTTAAACGCTCAAGGTCTTTTTCAGCCGATTCAATTTTCTCAATAATAAGAGTCTTAAATTCTGCTAAGTCATTATCTGAATATCTTTTGCTTATCTCTACCATAACACTATATATTTAAGGAATTACTATCCTATTTTGTCAAGGCAATATAGGTTTTTATCTCATCAAATTCAACGGCGACAGCATTTTTTGGCATCCCCTCACAGATAAGTATCTCATCCGTAAGAGTTTCCTCACAAATATAGGTTTTATTTGAGGCTATAGCTGCATTGATCTTTTCGTGTTTTGCAATACTCAATCGTATTCTATCAGTAACTTCTAAGCCAGAATCTTTTCGGATGTTTTGGATGCGATTTACCAATTCACGAGCAATACCTTCTTCTAGTAAAGCCTCATTCATAGTGATGTCTAGTGCTACGGTAAGCCCTTTGTTATTGGCAACCAATAAACCAGGAATGTCTTGAGAATTAATTAGAACATCTTCAGTTGAAATCTCTAAATCAGCACCGTCGATAGTTAGGGTGTAAACGCCAGTTTTTTCGAGTTGATTGATATCAGCTTGATTAAATCCAGCAATTGCAGCTGCGATTGCTTTCATCTGCTTACCATATTTAGGTCCTAAAGCCTTGAAATTAGCCTTAATTTCTTTCACTAAAACATTCGAATCTTCAGACATAAAGTCTAATTCCTTCACATTAACCTCCGAAAGAACCAAGTCTTTAATCGCATTAATCTGTGCTTTCATCTTTTCATCCGAAGCAGGAATCATTACTTTTTGTAAGGGCTGGCGAACACGTAATTTTTCTTTCTTACGTAGAGATAACACCATCGATGTGATGTTTTGTGCCATCTGCATACGCGTTTCCAAATCGGTATCTATAAAACTTTCATCTGCTTGCGGGAATAAAGTTAAATGAACAGACTCCTCTTTTGGAAGGTCAGTCGCATTTATTAAATCTTGATACAAACGATCGGTAAAGAATGGCGCGATTGGCGATGACATCTTCGCAATATTCACCAAACAAGTAAATAGTGTTTGGTAAGCCGAGATTTTATCTTGTGCATAGTCCCCTTTCCAGAAACGACGACGACATAAACGAACGTACCAGTTACTCAAGTTTTCGGTTACGAATTCTTGTAGTAAACGTCCCGCACGTGTAGGTTCATACTCGCTATATGCCTTGTCTACAGATTTCATCAGAGTGTTTAATTCTGATAAAATCCAACGGTCAATTTCTGGTCTATCATCAATCGCAATATCCGCTTCAGCGTATGTAAAGCCATCGATATTCGCATAAAGACTAAAGAATGAATAGGTATTGTAAAGCGTTCCGAAGAATTTTCTTTGTACTTCAGTAATACCGTCTAAATCAAATTTAAGGTTATCCCAAGGCTGTGCATTAGTGATCATATACCAACGCGTAGCATCAGCACCGTATTTGTCTAGCGTTTCAAATGGATCGGCTGCATTACCCAAACGTTTAGACATTTTTTGTCCTTTTTTGTCGAGTACTAATCCGTTAGAAATAACATTTTTATAAGCTACTGAATCGAAACACATGGTTGCGATTGCATGTAGCGTAAAGAACCATCCACGAGTTTGATCAACTCCCTCAGCAATAAAGTTTGCAGGATATGATTCATGTCCATCGATTAATTCCTTATTCTCAAATGGATAATGCCATTGCGCATAAGGCATAGAACCCGAATCGAACCAAACATCAATTAAGTCTGATTCTCTATTCATTGCTTTTCCATTCGGCGAAATCAAAATGATTTCGTCAACGTAGTTTTTATGCAAGTCAATTTTGTCGTAGTTCTCTTTCGACATATTACCTGGCTCAAAATCGGTAATCGGATTTTTTGCCATTACGCCAGCAGCAACCGACTTTTCACACTCCTTGTAAAGTTCTTCAGCAGAACCAATACAAATGCGTTCATCACCCTCTTCGGTAGACCAAATAGGGATTGGAATACCCCAGTAACGCGAGCGAGATAAGTTCCAGTCGTTTAAGTTTTCCAACCAATTACCAAACCTTCCAGTACCTGTAGATTCAGGTTTCCAGTTGATGGTTTTATTCAAGGCAATCATACGATCTTTCATCGCAGTAGATTTGATAAACCAAGAGTCTAATGGATAATATAAAACGGGCTTATCAGTTCTCCAACAGTGTGGATAGGAGTGCTCGTATTTTTCAACTTTAAAGGCTTTATCTTCTTCTTTTAACTTAATGGCAAGTTCTACATCTGCCGATCTTTCTGGTGCTTCACCTTCAGCGTAGTATTCATTTTTCACGTACATTCCTGCCAAGTCACCCATTTCCGGAACGAATCTTCCTTGAAGGTCAACTAAAGGTCTTGGGCTTCCATTCTCATCGAGAACGAGCATTCCAGGAACGCCAAAATTCTTTGCCACCAAGGCGTCATCAGCACCAAAAGTAGGTGCACAATGTACGATACCCGTACCATCTTCGGTAGTCACAAAATCTCCCGATATTACTTGAAATGCCTTACTCGCATCTTGGTAAGGTTGTGCATAAGGAAGTAACTGCTCGTAGCGTGTTCCTACTAGATCAGCTCCTTTAAATTCTGAAACAATGAAGAATGGAATCTTTTTAGCTCCAAATTCATAGCCATCTAATTCTCCTTCATTTTCGGCAGCTATATATTTTCCAGAAAGTTGTTTTCCTATTAGGTTTTTAGCCAAAACAATATTTATTGCATTTCCAGAATATTGGTTGAATGTTTTAACTAAAACATAATCGATTTTCGGACCTACACAAAGTGCTGTGTTTGACGGAAGTGTCCAAGGAGTAGTTGTCCAAGCTATAAACTGAACATCGCCTTCAACAGCTTTTAAAACATCTGCTGTAGCGTTTCCTTTTTAACTTTAAAAAGGGCTACTGCCGAGGTGTCTTTTACGTCTTTATAACATCCAGGTTGATTCAATTCGTGCGAGCTTAAACCCGTACCAGCAGCCGGAGAATAAGGCTGAATTGTATAACCTTTATAGATTAAATCTTTCTTGTATAGTTCGGAAAGTAAATACCAAACCGACTCCATATATTTACTTTCGTAGGTGATGTATGGGTTTTCCATATCTACCCAGTAACCCATCTTTTCAGTAAGCTTATTCCACACATCTGTGTAACGCATTACCGTTTCGCGACAAGCTTTATTATACTCGTCAACAGAAATTTTTGTACCGATATCTTCTTTTGAGATACCCAACTCTTTTTCGACACCTAATTCTACTGGTAAACCGTGCGTATCCCAGCCTGCCTTACGCTTTACTTGAAAACCTTTAAGGGTTTGGAAACGACAGAAAATATCTTTGATACTTCTAGCCATCACGTGGTGAATACCAGGCATTCCGTTTGCCGAAGGAGGTCCTTCGAAAAACACGTAAGGCTTGCTTCCTTCTCTAGTTTCAATACTCTTTTCGAAGATTTGATTTTTTTGCCAATCTGCTAAAACCTCTGCCGCTACATTCGGCAGATTTAGACCTTTATATTCTGGGTATTTTTTCATCTCTGTATTTAGTCGATGGTTGCGATTACTTTTAACTCGATACCGATAGGCGTTGGAAGACTCAAAATCTCTACCGTGGTACGGCAAGGTTGATTGTCTTTAAAGTATTCCGCATAAATTTTATTGTAAGTTTTAAAATCGTCTTTCATATTGGTTAAGAAAACCGTTACATCGATGATTTTATCCCATGAAGATCCTCCATCTTCTACAATAGTCTTGATGTTGTTAAACACAGAATGACACTGTACCGCTATGTCGTAAGAAAGAATATTTCCGTCGGCGTCGAGTTCAACGCCAGGGATTTTTTTAGTACCCCTTTCACGTGGTCCTACACCCGATAAAAACAATAAGTTTCCGTGCTTGCGCGCGTGTGGGTACGCTCCGACAGGTTCAGGTGCTTTTTGTGAGCTTATTCTTCCTTTATCTTCTGACATAATTATGCTTTATAAACCCGCAAATTTACGCCAATACTAGCATATATGCAATGTGTTGACTCTTTAACAAACAATTGATGCTTAAATAAGATTTCTAAAGTTCCAGAATGTAATTTTGATGATGTATACTTGTCTTTATTCCTTTATCCAAGGGTAAACCACAGACTTACGGCTTCCTTCAATCTTGAGAAAGTAAGTTCCAGAAGGATATTGTTGTACAGGAATAGTTCCTTTTTGAATCCTTGCCTGATAAACCAACGCCCCAGAAGCATTAAAAAGGCTTACCTCTGCAGCCTCTTCCAATTCTATTGTTAAATACTCTTGAGCAGGATTAGGGTAAAAAGAGATAGACTTAGATAGATCTTCTTCTAAACCAATAATAGTTACCTGAGCAGAAACAGCAGCTCCACAATCATTAATGGGGTCAAAGATGATCACCTCATACAATCCTCCAGTTGCAATAATTAAAGTGTCGTTATGCTCAAAAGGAATCACAGAATCGTAGCATAACCAAGTAATTTCTGGGGCGACAGCATTCGTACTTACACTTAGAATGTTGTTGTCTATGTCGTAGGTAAGTTCTGCGCTAACAACGAAACAAGAACCATCATCATCCGTAGCCTCAGCATCATAGTTACAAGCAAAATTGTTAGTACAACCTAGCTCTTCCTCTTCATTACAGATACCGTCATTATCATCGTCGTTAATGCATTCACCATCGCAATTATAATACAGTTCAGGGTAAATACATTCAATCTCTTCTGTAGCATCAGAGTTGTAGTTACAAGCCATGGGTTCTATACATCCCAGAATTTCTAGTTCATCACAAATGCCATCTCCGTCAGTGTCGGTATTGCAATTCCCATCACAATCGTAATATTCTTCTGCCATCTCACATGAGCCATTATCTACAGTAGCTAAGTCATTATAGTTGCAGGCAAGAGCATCAGTACAGCCTTCAACAATGCCAATACACTCAAAATTCATACTACCCGAAGCAATAAGAATAGTTCCATTTGCAGTATAAGTTATTGGACTACTTATTACTAGATTTAAATCTGTGCCATCTACAATTTTGAAAGTTATAAGCTCGCCTTCTTGGGCGCCATCAATGTCAGGGGTTAAGGTGTCATCTCCCCAAATAGCTACAGACTGCATTCCTCCACTTAGGCAATCACTTGCTATACATGCCGAGCCCACAATAAGCCCTGCCGGTGTTAAGGCCACAATATAAGGAGCGGTACTCGTAAGATCTAAGGGTTCGAGAAAAGAAGAATGTAAGAGTGTCGTTAAATTGTTTCCCGTGCTACCATTTGTATATGGGCTAGGCAGCTCACAGTCCTGAGCAGTTAAGCCCAGATTTAAAGATAAACTCAATATGTAGATTAACTTCTTCATTCTTCACCTTTTTATTTCCTGCAATTTAATGGAAATTCATCTGCTTGCAAATTACTTTATTGTTCTCAACCACTATCAGTGCTAAAATTTATAACGAGCCCCAATACCAATAATGCTCAATTTATCAGGATTGTTTTTGTTGATCTCATTTTGCTTCCTTAAAAACAATTTTGTCTTGATATCTTCTGACATATTCCAAGCTATACCTATCGTCGTTCTCTGTTGATCTAAATTCCTTTGCGGGTCTAATTTCCAATAGAATTCATGAGCTATATATGGGTGGATAAAATTCGTCTTCATCTCTATTCCCCATTTTGATCGAAAATAGGTTTTATCTAAGATACCAAATTCATCCCACGATTGTTGGATGCGTAAACGCTGCTTAAATACCAAGGCTAATTTTTTAATATCTAGACTAGAGCTTAAATCTAGATGAGCTCTTATATTCTTGTCATTATCAGCCTCGTTAATAAGTCGAAGACTAGCTGTTATCGAATGCGCTTTATAAGCCTTATATCTAAAACTGATATCGCTATAACTTTTTTTATACTCACTTATGCTATCTGCCCATCGAACTTGTTCTTCCATTTCAAAGCGCAGTTTAGCTGATATCTTTTTACTGAACGTTAAAGAACTCCACAATTCTAAATCTTCATTTTGAGCCATTGATAAAAGTGGGAGTAGAGTCAAGAAACAGAGTAGAAGTTTATTCCTCATCTATAACAGTGTTTGCCCCCCATTCAATTTCTGTAATATCCCCTTTATAAAAAAGGGTTACCGTAGCAACATCCCTTAAAAAATCTATTTTCCCAACCTGAACCTTTACGATGTCCAAACCGGTGCGTTCTCTTAAGTCCTCAATCATTGTGAATCTATTCTCACTCTTAATCAAGTCTATTCGATCATAAACTACGTTCTTGCTCTGCACCTCGTTGTTAAACCATAACTTCTCAAAACTCAAAGTCACTAATAAAATTGTTGTGTTTACAAACATTAGTTCTGTCCAAGAAATCTTTTTATTTGCTAATGCATTTATCATTGCTAAACCAATAACTATAAAAAGATAAGTCATCTCCTTTATAGGAATTGGCTCTGTACGATATCGCAGGATGCCAAAGACCGCAAAAAGCCCCAAGGCAAATCCCAATTCCATCGGTACTTTTCTTAGTAGGAAACAAATGAAGAATGTAAGTAAATTGAATATGATAAAGGTAAATAAGTAATCTTTTCGCCTGTTTGCAGAGAAGTATAGTACCCGAACAATTACAAATGTGAAAGAGAAATTGACTAGAAATCTCACAAATAATTTAAAGAGGTCTTTCTGATTGAATAATTCTACATCTAAGAATTCCATACGCGCTGTATCTGGTTAAGTTTTAGTAATCTCGATTTAAATCGGTTGTATTTTAAGCTTTTATCAAGTAAAATGCATCCAATACAATATTTACTCATTCGCTGTGGTCGAATGAAGTTTGCCCTCAGCAATGTACTAATTATTGATTCCCGATTAAATTTGCTCTGTTTAAGTTCTATAATAACAGGTTCTGTAAGTAATACTTTTTTATCATCTCTAGAGAAACTAAGATTTAAGTCTATCGTAACTCTCTCTTGTTTAGTTTTGTGCACCAGTGTAATCCTATTGAAAGTGTTCTGTATACTGCCACTTAGATCTACTGGGTTTTCTGGGATCCACTGCTTTAGAAATGAACTTTGCTTCTGGTCTAAGCCTTCTTGAATTGTAGTGCTTATCCTTTTTTTGTTAGTAATCCCTTTCTGTTTCAACTTCACTTCTAAAAAAGAAATACCCGTTTCTATATATGTGCGAAACCGAACCTTATGTCTTTTATATCTACCTTGATGATGTTGCTTGAAGTACTTTTTGTCTACTGTATCTAAATAAATTGTGTGGTAAGCAGAAGTTTTTTTCCCCTCAACTTCGAGCACATAATAGTGTTCAATCAGCTGTGGGAATAAACCTATTAATCGATCCTTAGATAGTAAGTATTTTGTGTCTGTACGCTTCAACAACTTTACCCTATCCATTTGTTTCAAATCGATAGGAGCGAATTTATCCAATTGTTGATCTACAGTCATTTTTCTTAAATTCTATGTGTTTAGACAGATTGTAAAGTTATTTTATTTCAATTAGGGCTTAAAATTAAAATGGTAAATCGTCAGTCATAACTTAAAACCTCTATTAAAGTCGGTTCTAATATAGTAGCCCTCGGCATGCTCACCCTCAAGGATTAATTTTCACCTCCTGCCAAAACTGTTCCACCTTCCTCTTGTGATATTTTCACAAACGAAAGCACCTTATCCCTATAGTCTTTAGAAACAACGTCACCCAATTAGACTTTTTCATCCATAGGATACTCAACCTTCATTCTCTTAGTCTATGCTACAAAAAACATCATGGGACTTCTCATAAATAGTTCAATCCACAAATATTAGTAATCCATAAAGATAAATCTGTCCTTGATTGGCAAATGATGAACGTTTCGTAGTTACCAAGGCATCTTTAAAATTGCAGTCTAAAAATATGGTATTTGGTTTTTTACCGACTAATTTTAAAGACATTTTTTTGAATATTGTTGCAGCTACCTTAGCAATTTACTGTCTGTAAGTCTTCAAAGAATTTGGGTTAATTGCACTCAAATATAAGTTATACATTGAGTAATTGCAAGTTGTGAAATTTCCTTCGTTTGTTCATGGTTTTTCTTTCTAGTTTTTGCTTTTTGTTTTAGAATCGATTCTTGTCTCCCAAAATACACATCAGTAGGTGGATGATTCTTTATAGATTAGTGATGTCTTTCGTTGTTGTAATAGTTCACAAACTCCTCCATACGCACATCTAATTCACCTGTAGTGCAATAGTGTTCAAGCTTACCACATACCAATACAAAAGGCCAAAAAGAGCCGCGTAATTCTCTAAACTTTGTTGTAACTTGCCTCCTTAAATTTACATCCCAAGCCCTATGAGTGACGAGTTGAAACACGAGTGTGGAGTAGCGATGGTACGTCTACTAAAACCGCTAGAGTATTATCAAGAAAAGTACGGGACTTCTCTGTATGGTTTAAATAAGATGTACTTGTTAATGCAAAAACAGGTTAACCGTGGGCAAGATGGTGCTGGTTTGGCAAACATCAAGCTAGATGTAAAGCCTGGTAAAAGGTATATCTCTCGTTACCGTTCCAATAAAACCAATTCTGTACAAGACGTATTTACCTATATCAACAAGAAATTTGAAGAGGTAGAAGAAAAACATCCTGGGAAAATCCAGGATGTACAGTGGTTAAAAGAAAATGTTTCTTTTTCTGGAGAATTATTTTTAGGGCATCTTCGTTATGGGACCTATGGAGGAAATAGTATAGAACATTGCCATCCTTTCTTGCGTCAGAATAACTGGATGACAAGAAACTTGGTGCTGGCAGGAAACTTCAACATGACTAATGTTGATGAGCTTTTTGATCAGCTGATTGAATTGGGACAACACCCAAAAGAGAAATCCGATACGGTTACCATACTCGAAAAAATAGGTCACTTCTTAGACGAGGAGAACAGTGAATTATACCACAAGCACAAACACGAGATTGAAGATAAGCAAGAGATGGCGAAATTTATCGCCTCAAAAATCAACGTTCAAGATGTATTGGTAAATTCTGCTAAAAAGTGGGATGGTGGTTATGTGATGTGTGGATTAATGGGACATGGAGACGCCTTTGCATTAAGAGATCCTGCAGGAATACGCCCTGGATTTTACTATAAAGATGATGAAGTTGTTGTGGTTGCTTCAGAACGTGCTGTAATACAAACAGCCATGAATGTTCCTCAAGATACTATCTCAGAAATTACCCCTGGACATGCATTGATCATCAAGAAAGATGGGCGTGTAAGTATGGATCAAATTACTGAACCTTTAGATAATAAGGCCTGTTCTTTCGAACGTATTTATTTCTCTAGAGGGAATGATGCCGACATTTATACAGAACGTAAGGAGTTGGGTAAATTAATTTGCCCTAAAGTGATGGAGAGCATCGGTGGAGATTTAAAAAACTCTGTATTCTCTTTTATCCCAAATACTGCGGAGACTTCTTTTTACGGAATGGTAAAAGGATTGGAGCTTTTGTATAAGGACAAACAAGCACAAATGGTTCTGGACTTAGGAGATCATCCTACCACAGAACAGATAAAAGACATCTTCTCGGTGAGCCCTCGTATTGAAAAAATTGCCATTAAAGATGCCAAGCTGAGAACCTTTATTACCGATGATAATAACCGTGATAGCCTTGTAGGACATGTTTACGATATTACTTACGGTCAAGTAAGTGAGACCGATAACTTGGTTATGATTGACGATAGTATTGTTAGAGGTACAACCTTAAAGAAAAGTATCCTTAAAATATTAGATCGCTTAAACCCTAAAAAGATTGTGATTGTTTCTTCTGCACCCCAAATTCGTTACCCCGATTGTTACGGTATCGATATGGCTCGTATGGGAGATTTTATTGCCTTTAGAGCGGCGATAGAATTATTGAAAGATAGAGGAATGGAATATGTTATTCAAGAAGTTTACCAGAAGTGTAAGGCACAAATTGGTCTTCCTAGTGAAGAGGTGGTAAATCATGTTAAAGGAATTTATAGACCGTTTAGCCCAGAAGAGATTTCAGCTAAATGTGTTGAACTCCTACGCCCAGATGATATTACTGCTGAAGTAGAGATTATTTTCCAAGGAATTGATGAGTTACACCAAGCATGTCCGAACCATAAAGGAGATTGGTACTTTACAGGTGACTACCCAACCCAAGGAGGTAATATGGTAGTCAACAAAGCCTTTATGTACTACGTAGAAGGAAATTCAAATAGAGCTTATTAAGCTGATATAAAAACCCTCCTTTTATGGAGGGTTTTTTGTGTAATACTAGCGAGGATATCGTAAAAACCCCCATTTAAACAAATGTATACATCTATGATAAAATACGGAATGATCTTAGCGCTATTACTTCCAATTATTGCATTTGCTCAAGATTGCAGCAAGGTCAATAAAAAGTCAGTTAAAAGACTTAAAATAGATATTTCTATCCTGGCTAGCGATATGATGGAAGGTAGAGAGCCAGGTACAGCTGGAGAAATTAAAGCGAGAGATTATTTATCGAAAAGAATGAAAGAAATCGGCCTAAACCCCAAAGGTACAGATGGCTTCATCCAAGCATTTTCCTATTTCGAGAGCGTAAAGCAAAAACCAGATAATACCAGGCTGCACATAAATGATATTCGTCTAAAATTAAATCATCAGTTTTATCCTATTAACTTATCATCGAATGCAAGTATCCTAGATGTTCCCGTTTTGTCTGCTGGATATGGTATACATATGCCCAGTAGCGGATATTCAGATTATGAAAACTTAGACATCGACATTAATGGTTATATAGCTCTGATAGATATCGCTACACCACAAAACCTAAATTTTGAAGTACCTGATTTATTAAACCGTGCTATAGATGCCCTCGATAGAGGTGCTGTTGGGCTGCTATTGTATAGTTCTCAGAAAGGACTTAAGGTGCCTTCATCTAGCTATATTAGAATCCAAAGTATAGGCATTCCCGTAGTCTTCTTAAAACCCTCAGCATTTAAAGATGTTCCCTTAGGCTTTGTTGAAAATGCCAGTTTGACGGTAAGTCAATATGAAGTACCTACTCAAGCCCATAATGTAATAGGTTACCTCGATAATGAAGCTGCGAATACAGTTGTTATTACCGGACATTATGATCATTTAGGCTATGGAGGGGAAGGCTCTAAGTATAAAGGGCCTAGAAAAATTCATAATGGGGCCGACGATAATGCTAGTGGAACTGCCGCAGTATTGGAGTTGGCTTATTATCTAAAAAACAATAAGCTTCAGGAGAAAAACAATTACTTGTTTATCGCTTTCTCTGCGGAGGAAAAAGGTTTGTTGGGCTCACAATATTTTGTTGAGAATCCATGTCTACCACTCAGTCAAATTAACTTTGTAGTAAATATGGATATGGTGGGACGTATGGAAAAAGAGATGCCGCTGACCATTGAAGGTATAGGGAGTTCTTTAATTTGGGAATCTTCAATAACAGCAGTTGGCTGTGAAGCCTTTCCTTTTACCTTAAAAAAACGAGAAGATGGACCTTCTGATCACGCGGCTTTTTATTATGCAGGTATTCCTTCGCTTCATTTGTGGACAGGAAAGCATAATGACTACCATAAGCCTAGTGATGATATAGAAAAGATTAACTTTGAGGCTGAATCACAAATCATTTCTTTTATCGAATCCTTTATTTTATTAATGGATGAAAAAGGAAAAGTTGATTTTCATTTGAGAGAAAAATAGATGAGTACAGAGAAAAAAATAGCTGTTATAGGTGGAGGTAGTTGGGCAACTGCAATCGTAAAGATGTTAGCTAATAATGCAGACACACTTTTGTGGTGGATGCGTAATGAAGTAGCTGTACAACACATTAAAGAAACGCAACACAATCCACGTTACTTAAGTGGTGCTCGAATAAATACTGATGTAGTAGAGGTGAGTAGCGACTTAAAAGCTATCTGCGATCAAGCGGATGTTATTATTTTGGCAGTTCCTTCAGCCTTTTTACATACTACGCTGTCTGCATTGGAAATCGATTTAAGTAAGAAGATTTTCTTCTCGGCTGTAAAAGGAATTATTCCAGAACACAATCAAATTGTTGGAGAGTATATCCAAAGTGAATACAATGTTCCACTAAACCAAATTGGAGTTATTACAGGCCCTTGTCATGCAGAAGAGGTTGCTCTAGAGCGCTTATCCTATTTAACTGTTGCTTGTGAAGACCTTACTGTTGCCGAGTTTATGGCAGAGCAGTTGAGATGTAGGTATATAAAAGTGACTACTTCAGATGATATTTATGGCACTGAATATTCGGCAGTTCTCAAAAATGTTGTGGCAGTAGCGGCAGGTATTGCTCACGGCTTAGGCTACGGAGATAATTTCCTCTCGGTATTGATTTCCAATGCTATTCGAGAAATAAAACGTTTTGTTGATACGGTGCATCCTATCAATAGAGATATAAAAGATTCTGCTTATTTAGGTGATTTATTGGTAACCGCCTATTCTAAATTCAGTCGTAACAGAACCTTTGGAACCTATATAGGGAAAGGGTATTCTGTAAAAGCTGCCCAAATGGATATGAATATGGTAGCCGAAGGCTATTATGCGGTAAAGTGTATCAAAGAAATCAATAAGGAGTTTGGGGTGGATATGCCCATCACAGATTCTGTTTATCGTATGGTCTACGAGAAGATGTCGCCGCGATTAGAATTCAAATTACTTTCTGAAGTATTGGATTAATTTCTTTCTAATTTTATTGTGTTAAATAGTTGATATTACACATGCTATATAGTATGCGGTAAATAATATATATTATTTTTGCCGAAAATAAAGAAAGATGAACGTTATCCTTACTGGTGTAACTGGAACTTTAGGTTCGCAGATTGTTTACGAATTGCTACAGCAAGAGGCGCTGAAGAATATCTATTTATTAATTCGTAACAAAGGTGCTATTAGTGCGAAAGAACGCTTTCATAGTGTGTTAACCAATGAGGCGGCACCAGAATTTATACTTCATAATAGCACTTGTCTATTAGATAAAGTAAAGGTTTTGGAAACTGAATCTTTTTTAAATCCTTCTGCTTATCTAGATGCTACAGAAAGCAATTACTTTATTCACTCTGCGGGTTGTGTAAATCTTACAACCGATAGCTCTCAAAAGGACATTCTTTTCGAAGAAAACTTGGAGCTCACCAAAACTATCTTCCAAGCTTTTTCATCTTACATTACTAAGTTTACGTATATCAGTACTGCCTTTAGCATTGGTGATATTGGAGGTCTAATAGATAACGATTACCATAAAAACAAAGAGCCGAAATATCGAAACTTTTACGAAGCTTCAAAACATGCAACCGAGAAGTTTTTGAGAGAACAGGAAAGTAAAACAGGTGTTCAAATACAGATTTTACGTCCGAGTGTTTTAGGTGGAAATATTTTTAAAACCTCCAAATACTTTATCTCTAAATATATGGTGTATTATCTAGTAGGAAGGTTTTTTCACAACAATCCATTAGGGAAAAATAGCACGATGCGTTTGGCTTTAAATAGCGAAACAGGATTGAATATTGTACCTGTTGATTATGTCGCGAAAGTTATTGCTAAGGTTTTCACTAAAAATATTGAGCAGTTGAATATTGTTCAAAGTAAAAGTACCAATGTAAGAAATGGGATGAGGCGTATTGTTGAAGCCGTAGGTTTTAATGATTACAGCTTTGTAAATACATTAGACGATACCTTTGTTTTGGATGCGAAAAACAAGCTGGAAGACATTTATTACCGCACTATAGGTTTGCACTTAAACAAGTATCTAACTTCTAATCCGTACGAGTTCGATACAATGCTCCTAGAGTCTATTGTACCGATGCCTGTGTACAATGTGGAAGATTACTTAGCTGATACAATTAGCTATGCTAAGAACAACAACTTTAAAAGTGCTTGGTAGTAAATAGGAGGCAGGAGACGGGAATGATGATTAGTTAATAATTGTTGTGTTGGAGAGGTTTATTATCTCCTTGAAGGGATCATAGGGGTGTAATTACAATTTGAAAATTTGATGATTCGTCAATTTGAAAATTAATGAATAAGATAAATAATTTGAAAAAAATTTTATCCTTGAAGGGATTATAGGGGTGTAATTCCAATTTGAAAATTTGATGATGTGTCGATTTGAAGATTTTAATTCAATAGCCAAT
>Ga0187827_10005276_pt1 | contig 15371 bp, 11 predicted proteins | sample ETNtaG_39_FD_167969 | JGI IMG/M metagenome (GOLD analysis project Ga0187827, IMG submission 167969) | Marine microbial and viral communities from oxygen minimum zone, Eastern Pacific Ocean - ETNP2014_SV_150_PacBio MetaG (Illumina Assembly) | ecosystem: Environmental > Aquatic > Marine > Hypoxic...
ATTCGCCGTTTTCCAGCATCCGGGTCTTATTGTGCTCCTCGATGTAGGCCTGGCAGTGCTCACATTCATACCGTGCGGTCTCGGGCCTCGCTTTCTCCCATTTGAGCTGCTCGAATTGAAGCCATTCCTGCGGCAATCGCTGCAGAGGGACAAGACGCGCCAGAAAGGAAGGCTCGTCATCCTGCGCCGGCTGGGTCTGCCGGAGTGATGGCGCGGGCTTGCCGGGTTGAGCGCAACCTCCGCCAACGGGTCATAGCCGGTTAAGAAATGCGGGTTACACTCGCGCCGGGTCCGCTAGCCGGCCGCAGGCAGGTGCGGCCCGAGCCGATCGAGGGAGCGCAACATGCGCGGTTTGCCAAGCAGGAACAGGGCTAGTACCCCCTTGCGCAAAAGGAAGGCACGCCTGACGGAGACGCTGCCATGAGGCGTGAGTTCTGGTTTTTTGAAGGCCGTCCCGGTTTTTTTCGCTTTCGCTATCCCGAGGTCGGCGCCACCGCCGTCCTGGCCGCCTTTGCGATCTATTTTTCGTGGCTCACCACGGCTCCTTTCGTGCTGCCTGACTTGCGCGCGACTTGGTTCATCGGCTTCCACTATTCGTTGCCGCTCGCCATGGCGGCGTTGTGGCTGGCGGTGGCGCTCTACCGCCTGCGCCGAGGTGGCCTGGGGGAAGCGGACGGCCAGCGCATGCGGGCCCAGGCCGGGCGGATATTTTCCTACTTCTTCACCTTCTCGGCGGTGATGGTCCTGCACCTCAATATCAAGCTCTGGATCCCGCTGATCACCACGGTGCGGCTCGACCGTTTCTACTATTGCATCGATCTGGCCTTTCAGCCGCTGATCGACGCCATGATCGAGACCCGCGAGGCGATCGCCCAGTTGACGCCGGAAAGCATCGGTTCGTGGTATTTGCTGGGCTTTGTCACGCTCTTCTTCGCCTCCTTTCTCTACCACGCGGTGGTCGACCAGCATCGTTTGCGCAATGTCTTTCTGGCGGTGCTGTTCGTCGAGGCGGCGGGGCCGCTCACCTACCTCTTGGCGCCGGCGCTCGGGCCCTTCCTTTTCGACACCGGTCTCAACGTCGCCTCGGCCTCCAACCAGGGTGTCATGCGCCAGGTGCGGGCCGAGATCCTGGCCGACCCGCGGTGGCTGGCCGAGTGGGGTTCGACCTATTTCATCTCCGGCCTGGCGGCCATGCCGTCGTTGCACGCCGGGGCCTCATGGGTCTTCGTGCACTACGCCATCAAGTACCGCACGCCGTTGATCCCGATCTACCTGATCATCTATTTCTGGATATTGATCGAGGCGGTTGCGACCAAGTGGCACTACCTCATCGACCTGCCGGTCGGCGTCATCCTGGCGATTTTGTGCATCTGGACCTCGGAATGCTTCTGTGCGGCCGACCCCGAAGCGCGAGAGGCGGAGCGATTGAAGGCGCAGCGCCGGGCCTAACCGCCGGCCTCTTGGTGTTCCGGATCGCCGCCCAGGTAGGCGGCCCGAATCAGCGCACCCCAGAAACAACCCCCGTTCCCGCTCCCGCCGCTGCACCAGCCCGGCAAGGATTCGCCCGCCGGCCTTGCGCCACTTGGGAAACTCCTCGGCGGCGCCGGCGTAATCACCGCGATTGATTTTCCGGCGCAACGTGCTGGCCTGCATGTTGCCCGAGCCCACGTTGTAGGCCCAGGAGACGAGCGCCGAGAACTGGTTGGCGCTAAGCCGCACACGGACCAGCCGCCCGATGGCGCGCTCGACGTTGCTCGTGCCCAGCCGCAGCAGCACCTCGCCCGCCGTCTCGTCGCTGGCCGGGTGGTCGAGCGCCACCCGGCTGCCGTCGGCGAGCCGCGTGCTGCCGAAGCCGATGGTGGGCACGCCGGCCGGGCACAGATAGGGCGTCGAAGAAAAACCCTCGAAGGTTTTGATGATGTCGAGGCCGGCATCGTTGACGATCCATTTCCGAGGTCCGTTGGTGGTGGTGATTATTGACATTGGCGTTGCCTCGAAAGAAAGGGTGGTCTGGAATGGGTGGCGTTAAAAGTTTCGATATGCTATTAAAAAGAGAGACTTTGAATATGTATCGTGTTAAAAGGTAGGAGGAATATATGGCGTTCTCACAAGAGACGAAAGACCAGGCTTATCACCGAGCTGGCGGCAAATGCGAATGCACCCGCTCGACGTGTTCCCATCACACCGGACGCTGCAATGCCACGCTGAACAAGTGGCACCCCGACGCTGGCCGGCGGCGGGGCCTGGCGCTGCGAACGCTTCGCCGAAAACCATCGCGACCTGCCCTATGAGCGCCAGCTCGAAGGCTGCCCCGAACACCGCTTCAACCCGGCCTTCATCGCCGGCGAAGTAATCGACGGAGACAGCGGCGAGAACTGGCTGCTCTACCGCCTCGGCGGCGACGCCGCCGGCGGCGAATGGAGGGACGGGTGATTGCGCTTCGCCCTTACCAGCAGGCCGCCGTCGCGGCACTCTATGCCTACTTCCAGGCCAACGACGGCGATCCCCTGGTGGCCATGCCCACCGGCACCGGCAAGTCCCTGGTCATCGCCGAATTCGTGCGCTCGGCCGTCAGCACCTTTGGCGACACCCGGGTGCTGATGCTGACCCACGTCAAGGAGCTGATCGCCCAGAACTTCGCCCAGATGATGGCGCTCTGGCCCCAGGCACCCATCGGCATCTACAGCGCCGGCCTGAGGCGGCGCGACCTCCATAGCCAGATCGTCCAGGCATTTCGCCGAGATGGCGGTGCGCGAGGTCGAGCGGGCCCGGCGCCATGGCCGCGAGCTCACGGTGGCCATGATCGACCTGGACCATTTCAAGGCCGTCAACGACACCTACGGCCACGCTTGCGGTGATGCGGCGCTCAGGCTGGTCGTCGAGGCGGTGGTCGGCGAGCTTCGCGCCGCCGACGTCCTGGGGCGGGTGGGGGGAGAGGAGTTCGCTCTCTTGCTGCCGGAAACCGGATTGGTCGGCGGTGCCGACATCGCCGAACGCATCCGCCAGCGCATCGCCGGCCGGCCTTTCGCCTGGGACGGCAAGGACTTCGAGCTGACGACCAGCATTGGCGTTGCCGCCTGGGACCCCGACGAGCCCACCATCGACCCGGCCCTGGCCCGCGCCGACAAGGGCCTCTACGCCGCCAAAGACCAGGGCCGCAACCACGTAGTGACGCACGGGATCTGACCCTCGTCGGCGTTCCGCGCCCTCTACTGCCCCGCCCGCTCGAGCAGAACGCCGGCCTCGGCCGGCCAGCAGATGGTTTCCTGCTCGCCCATGTTGTAGACCCGGTCGCTCAAATGGCGGTGCTGCTCGACGTGCACGAAAAGGCCATCCGAGACCTCGAAGACGTCGGTCTCGAGGGTGCCCATGAATTCGGTGGTGATGTAGCTGCCGCGCACCCGGTTAGCCATCTCGGGGTGCTCGCCGGTGGACAAGAGGTCGGCCCGGACGGAAAAATGGACCTTCTCGCCCAGCCGCACGGTGCGAACATATTCGGGTATGCGCACGTAGTAGGTGGCGTCTTCGGATTCTACGAAAACGATCGAGCCCGAGCGCGACTTGATGGTGCCGGCGAAGATGTTGTTGTTGCCGATGAATTCGGCCACGAATTTCGTCCGCGGCTCCTCGTGGATTTCCCGCGACGTGCCGGTCTGCTGGATGATGGCGTCGCTCATGACGATGACCTTGTCGGCCATCGACATGGCTTCCTGCTGCGAATGCGTCACCATGATGAAGGTGATGCCGGTCTCGCGCTGGATTTTCTTGAGCTCGACCATCATGGTCTGGCGCAGGTTGTAGTCGAGCGAGCCCAGCGGCTCGTCCAAGAGCAGCACCGTGGGCTTCGAGATCAGGGCCCGGCCCAGGGCGACACGCTGCTGCTGGCCGCCGCTGAGGTCGTGCGGCCGGCGCCCCGCCAGCTCGCTCAGCCCCACCATCTCGACCATTTCCCAGGTGCGGCGGTCGCGCTCCTCCCGGGCCAGGCCCTGCATCTTGAGGCTGAACTCGATGTTCTGGAAAACCGTGCGGTGGGGGAACAGGGCGAAGCTCTGGAACATCATGGCCGTGTCGCGATGCGAGGGCGGCAGGTCGGTGACGTTCTCCCCGGCGATGAAGATATTGCCCCGGGTGACCTCCTCGAGGCCGCCGATCATGCGCAGCGTCGTGGTCTTGCCGCAGCCCGAGGGGCCCAGCATGGCGACGAATTCACCCTTCTCGAATTGGGCGTTGAAATCGATGACGGCGTGAACCTCGCCCGGAAAGGTCTTGGAGACGTTCTCCAGGACGACGTCGTGCTCGGCCATTGGGCTCTACCGCAACTCGTTGCTACCGGGCCCGGCCACCCGCTCCCCCTCCCAACCACCCATCGATGGTACCCTGAGGGTGGTTGGGAGGGGGAGCGGGTGGCCGGGATCGATTGTCAAGGAACTAATCTGCGGCCTTGGCAGTGGCCAGCAGCAGCGACCAGACCTTCTCGAAGGGCACCTCGTCGAAGACGCCGGCTTCGTTGGCCTCCTTGAGAAGGCCGATGGCGCGGCCCAGTTCCTGATCCTCGCCAGCGGCCTCCTCGAGTTGCGCCACGGCCTGGGTGAAGGGCAGGTTACGGTCCTTGGCTGTGCTCATGGTCTGGCGCACCAGGCGCGTCAAGTCCTCGACCATGACCTTGAACTGGCCCTCCTTGTAGGGCCGCCCGAAAAGGCCGCGGATGCCGTTCGAGGAGAAACGGCTGCGCAAGCCCTCGGGCAGCGACTGGGCCACGCCCTCGAGGATCTCGCCCAGGGCAAAACCCTGGGTGAACATGCCGCGGATGGTGTCGACGGTACCGTCGCCGCCGCCATACATGCGGATCTGGGCGCCCGAAAGGGCGCTGCCCATGGCCTTGGCCTGGTCGATGTGGATGTCGCGCTCGGCCTCGATGTGCAGCTTGGCCAACTCCAGGAAGGTGGCCGCCTCGTTGTACTTCTTGAGGGCGTCGGCCTTGGCTTCGATGCCGCTGGCCTCGGCCTTGAAGAGGCGCTGGGTGTTTTCCACCCGCAGCGTCTCGATGTGCATCTCGGCCCGGCCCCGGGCGCCGGCCTCGCGCTCTATCCCCTCGGCCGAGATCTTCTGGGCATCCGAGGTGGCCTTGGCGCGGATGGTGGTGGCGCTGGCCTCCTCGGCGGCCGAGAGTTTGCGGGCCTCGGCCTGGGTCACCATGTGCATGCGCGTGATGTCGGCCTTGTTCTCCTCCTCGATGCGCCGGGTCTCGGCGGCCTGCTGGGCAACAATGCGCTCGACCTCCTTGCCGCGCTCGGCATCGGCCACCACGCGCACCGATTCGGCCTGGTGCTCGGCCTTTTCGCGCTCCGCCGTGGTCTGCAGCCGCTTGACCTCGACCGCCTCGAGCTCCTGCGTCTTCTTGACCAGCGCCACCTCGCGATCGCGCTCCTCCGTCTCGCGTGCCAGGAAGCGCCGGATGTCGGCGGTTTCGCGGTCCTTCTCCTTGGCGATCAACGAGATCTGCCGGTCGCGTTCGGCCAGCTCGACATTCAGCGTCTGCTGGATCTCGGCACGCCTTAGTTCCTCGTCCTTGGCCACGACGGCGATCTCGCGGTCGCGGTCCTCCTGTTGGTGCGCCAGACGGCGCTTGATCTCGGCCCGCTCGAGCTCCTCCGCCTTGGCCACCAGGGCGATCTCGCGATCGCGCTCCTCCTGCTCTCGGGCCAATTGCCGGCGGATCTCGGCGGCCTCGCGCTGCTTGGTCTGATCGATGACCGAAGCGTCCTTCTGGATACGGGCCTTCTCGACGGAGAGATCCTTGTTGATCTCCTCCTCTTCCACCTCCCAGCGGCGTTCCAGGATGAAGCGCTGCTTCTCGCTTAGCACCCGGGCCTTTTCGTTGGACACTTCTTGTTCTTGCTGGGCCGCGGCAAAGGCCTCGTCCTTGTCGAGGTCGAGGGTGGCAAGCTTGGTCTCCAGGCTGCGCTGGCGCATCGAAATGATGGTCGCCTCGGCCGCGGCGTGGCGTTCGTTGCGCGCCGCCTCTTCGGCCTCGGTGACCTGGGTCAAGCGCTGGATGTCGGCCTGCTGGCGTTCGCGTTCCTTGGTGATGAGTTCTATGTCACGATCGCGCTCGGCGCTTTCGCGGGAGAGCTGGCGGTTGACCTCGGCGACTTCTTGTTGCTCGGTCTTGCCGATCAGTTCGATCTGGCGTTCCTTTTCGGCCTTCTCGAGCGCCAGATTGCGCTGGATGTTGGCGAGCTCTTCCTCCCGCGCCTTGGCGATCAGTTTGATTTCCTTGTCGCGCCGCTCCTGCTCCAGCTTCAGCGTCTTCTCGATGTCCGACGATTCCCGCTTGCGTGCCTCCTCGGTGATGGCGATATCGCGGTCGGTGCGCATACCCTCGAGCTCGACCTCGTTCTGTATTTCCTTTTCTTCGACGGATTTGCGCTGGTCCAGCATGTAGATCTGTTTTTCGCCCAACTGCAGCGCCTGTTCGTTGGACACCGCCTTGTCCTGTCCGGCCCGGGCGAAGGCCTCCTGGCGCTCGATCTCCAAGAGCTCTAGTTGGGTGTCCAGGTCCTTCTGGCGGATAGCCACGGTGGTGCGTTTTTCGGTGTCGTGGACCTTGCGCCGCGCATCCGAGGTGATGTCGGTGATGATCTTCAGGCCCTCGGCATCGAAGACGTTGTCGGATTTGAAGTATTCCTTGCCGGTTTGCTCCAGGGTGACGACCGTCACTTCCTCCAAAACCAGCCCGTTGGACTTGAAGCTTTGGATCACGGTTTCCTTGATCTGCTGGGCGAAGACGTCGCGGTTTTCGTGCAATTCGCTGAGCGTCTTGGTGGCTGCATAGCTGCGAATGGCGCCGATCACCTTGGCTTCGAGAAGATTGCGCACTTTCTCGGCATCGAAAGTCTTCTCGCCCAGGCTGCGGCTGGCCGTCAGCAGGTCGTCTTCGGTGCGGCCGACATGGGCATATAGCTCGGCCACCACGTCGATGCGGATCTTGTCCGAGGTCAGCACCGCCTGGTCGCGCGAACGGCTGATGATCAGCTTGATGGTCTCCAGCGAGATCCAGCTGACCTCGTGGAAGACGGGCAGCACCATGGCGCCGCGTCCCAGGCAGACCTTGGTGCCGAGGAAGCCGGTGCGGATGAAGCCCATGTTGGCCGGCGCCCGTTTGTAGACCCAGATCGAGATGATGTAGAGGATCGCCAGAACGACGATCGCGGAAATGAACAGAGCAATGCCGATTTCCACCATGATCAAGTCACCTGTGTTGGTACGACGTCTTCGTTGAGAGATGCGTCGCTGATTTCAAATCTACTCTAGCCCGCCTGGCCGCCGCCAGCGCCTTGGCGTTCACCAAAATCAAACAGCACCAGCGGCTTGCGGCCGCGTTTCATGCTCTCGCGCAGCTCCTGGGTCGAGCGCTGGTCGACGTCGCTCCCTGCCGCCAGCACCACGCCATAGCCTTCGCGGGCCAGGCGTTCCGACATCAGGCCGCGGGCCACGTCGTGGCGCACCCTTATGGCGTCCCGCTCCAAGGGGTCGCCCCAGCCGCCGCCGCCGGCGGTGCGGAAGATGATGCGGTCACCGGTACGCACCACGACGTTGTCGATTTTCGAAGGCAGCGCCTCGCGCTCGCCGCCCTGGCGCACCAGCCATTTCTCCGAGCACGCCCCCGGCTGGCCGCCCAGGATGCCCCAGGGCTGCGAGATGTGGCGGTCATCGTGGATCGAGATCTCGCCGGTTTCCAGCAGCAGGTAGATCTTTTCGATGCCGTTGCCGCCGCGGTGCTTGCCGGGGCCGCCGCTGTCGGCGATCGAGGCATAGCTCTCGATCAGCATTGGGTAATAGCTCTCGAGGTATTCGGCCGGGATGTTCTCAAACAGCGGCCACCAGGAATGGCCGTCCATGCCGTCGCCCACCGGGCGCCCGGGAATGCCGCCATAGAGGATTTCCATGAGCTGAAAGTGCCGGCCCTTGCCGTCTGTGCCGGAATAGAGGAAATGCGGGCTGGAGCCGTAGCCGGCGGCCGTCGCCATTTCCGGGGCGTTGTGGCTCAGCGCGCCGCCCAGCACGTCGAACTGGCGCGACAGCGCATGGGTGCGACAGCCCAGCGAGGCCGGGAAATTGGGATGGATCAGCGAGCCCTGGGGCAGGGTGACGTGGATGAGATCGTAGAAGCCGTCGTTGAACAGGATCTGGGGATCGAAGACCATGATCATGTAGACCCCGATGAACATCTTGAACATGCCCTCGTGGAGGTAGAAGTTGATCGGCCCGGGCGCCTGGGCCGAGGTGCCGGTCCAGTCGAAATAGGCGTGATCGCCCTCGCGCCAGACCGTCAACTTCATGCGGAAGGGCCCGTTGCCCAGGCCGTCGTCGTCGACGTAGTCCTCGAAGGACTGCGGCTCCTCGGGCAGGTTCTGCATGATGAGCTGGCGCATGGCGCGGTTGGTGCGCTCCAAGAGCGCCTCGCAGGCCTGGCGATAGACCTCCCTGCCGAAGCGGGCGCAGATCTCCACCACCCGCCTCTCGCCGGCCCGGCAGCCGGCGATGATGGCCATCAGGTCCGAATAATTCATCTCCGGCGTGCGGGTGTTGTTGAGGATCAGGTCGAGTGCCGATTTGTTGGGCCGGCCTTCCTCGTAGATCTTGATGGGCGGAATGCGCAGGCCTTCGCCGAAGATGCTGGTGGCTGCCGTCGGCATGCTGCCGGGCACCGGGCCGCCGACATCCATCATATGGCCGAACATGGAGCTGAAGCCCATCAGCTCGCCCTCGGCGAAGATCGGCACCAGCACCATCCAGTCATTGATGTGGCTGATGGCGCCGCCGCACTTGAAGGGATCGCTCTGCAGGATGACGTCGCCGGGCTGGAGCTGAAAATCCTTCTCCTTCAGCATTTCCGAAACGTAGGATCCGAACTGGCCGACGATCATGCGTCCCTTGGGATCGGTGATCATGGGAAATTCGTCGTGCTGCTCGCGAATGTTGACCGACATGGCGGAGCGAAAGAGCACCGCATCCATCTCGTGCCGGGCATTCCTGAGCGCGTTCTCGATCAGATCGAGGGTGATGATGTCGAGCCCCGGCGCGGCGCCGGCGGTGGCGTCGGCTTTCAGGGGCGCCGCTTCGGGGGCCCCGGTCTCGGCCGGCCGGCGCCCCGGCGCTGGTGGCGCCTGGCCGTCCGCAACCGCCGCCTCGCCGGTGCCGAATTGGGCCGCGCATTGCATCAGCGCGGCATCGGTGGCGCTTTGCAGGGCGGCGCCGAGATTGCCGTTGATGCGGGCCGAGCCGAACTGCATCTTGCTGGCGCCGTCGACGCTGAGCTTACAGAGCACGGTGACGGTGCCGCGCTCTTGGCTGTGCTCCACTACTTCAGATGACCAGCGCTCGCCGAAGCGCGCATTCAGCAGCGCTGTTGCGTTTCCCGGGTCCTCGCCCTGGGCGCTCGTCGCTGCCTCCAGGCTGGCTGAGCGCAAGTCCTCCTCGCTGGCCGGGCGGTGGCTCACGGCGACCAGGCCGCTATCTTTCATCTGACGCGAAAACAGCGTGTCGAACTGCTGCTTGTTGGCCTGCAACAGGTCGTCCAGGGAAACGTTGCGGCGCGGTGGGTTGCTGTCGGTTTCGCTCATCGCTCAAGCCTGCTGGCCGGGGCTTTCGCCCTCGGGATAGATGATGATGTTACCGAATTCGTCGACCTCGCCCACATAACCCGGATGAATGGCCGTGGTCGAATCCTTCTGGGTCACCACGGCCGGGCCCGAGAGGCGGTTGCCGGTGTTCAGTTGGTTGCGATCATAGACGTTGGTCGAGACGAAGTTGCTGTCGAAATAGATGCGGTGTTGATCATTGATGGCGGCCGAGGGGTCGGGGCCCTGGCGTTCGAACCTGGGGAAGCTGATTTTTTCCACCTGGCCCGTGCCCACGGCGCGCAGGTTGACCAGTTCCACCGGTTGCTCCAGGCGGAAGCCGTAAAGGCGCTCGTGGGCCGTGCCGAAGCGCGTCTCGAGATCGCCCAGCCCACCGTTGCTCAAGGTCTCGGGATTGACCTCGAGGGAGAACTCATAGCCCTGGCGGAAGTAGCGCACGTCGGCCTCGAAGCGCAATGTCTGGGCCGCTTCGCTGATGCCTTCTTCCTTCAGCCAGCCCCGGGCCTCGCGTCCCAGACGCTCGAAGATCTCCGAGATCTGGCCCGGCTGGACGTCGTCGACGTTGCGCACGAAAGTCTGGGCGAACTCGTTCTTGACGTCGGAACAGAGAAATCCCAGCGCCGAGAGAACGCCGGGCGTCGGCGGCACGATGACCGGGAAGCAGCCGGCCAGTTTGGCCATGGCGTTGCCGTGCAGTGGCCCGGCACCGCCGAAGGCGACCAGCGCGAAATCGCGCGGATCGAGGCCCTTTTGCACGGTCACCAGGCGCAGCGCTCCGAACATGTTCTCGTTGACGATGTCGAGGATGCCCTGGGCTGCCTGGTAGACGTCGAGGCCCAGCGTCCGGCCGACCTTGGCCACGGCCTCTTCGGCGGCCTTGACGTCGAGCGTCATGGCGCCGCCGAGCAGACTGGGCGGCAGGTGGCCGAGCACCACGTTGGCGTCCGTGACGGTGGGCAACTCGCCGCCCATGCCGTAACAGGCGGGGCCAGGTAGCGCGCCGGCGCTTTCGGGACCCACACGCAATGCCCCGGTCATCGGCACGTGGGCGATCGAGCCGCCGCCGGCGCCGACGCTGTGCACCTCGACCGAGGGGATTTTGATGGGATAATAGCCCAGCATGGTTTGCCGCGAGATCGTGGGCTGGCCGTCCTGGACCATGGATACGTCGGTCGAGGTGCCGCCCATGTCGAAGCCCAGCGCGTTGGGATGGCCGGCCAGGGCGGCCAGGAAGGCGGCCCCCGAGACGCCGCCGGCGGGGCCCGACAACATCGTGTGGACGGGCGAATCGGAGGCCCGGGCGACCGACATCAAGCCGCCGTCGGAGCGCACGATATTGACGTGCGGTGTGAACTGGATGGCGTGGAGTTTTTCCTCGAAGCCGGCCATGTAGCTCTGCATGCGCGGCCGAACGTAGGCGTTCATGACGGTCACCAGAGTGCGCTCGTACTCGCGGAACTCAGGCAGGATCTGCGACGACAGCGAGATCGGGATGTCGGCGTCGAGCTCTCGAACCAGGGCCGCCAGACGTTCCTCGTGGGCCGGGTTGGCGTAGGAATGCAAAAGCGAAATGGTCAGCGATTCGACGCCGGCCTCGAGCAACTCGCGGATGGCCTGACGGGCGCCGGCTTCGTCCAGCGGCTTGACCACCTCGCCGCGAGCGTTGACGCGCTCCTGAATGCCTCGGGTATGTTCCAGATCGGCCAGCGGATCAGGCTTCTCCATGATGATCCAGCCGGCCAGCGGCCCCGGCGTCTGCGAGCGCGCCAGGTGCAGCACCTGTTCGAAGTTCTCGGTCACCAACAGGCCGACACGAGCGCCCTTTTCCTCGAGCACGATATTGGTCGATACGGTGGTGCCGTGCAGCACCCCTTGCACCTCGGCCGGCGCGATGCCGCTCTCGGCCAGGATGTCCTGGATGCCTTTCAGAATGCCGACCGACTGATCCTCGGGCGTCGATGGCGTCTTGAGCAGGTGGATGTCGCCGCTCGTGCCGTTGAACAGCAAGAGATCGGTGAAGGTCCCGCCCACGTCGATGCCCAAACGGCAGCTCATGATGCGCCCCGATCTGTTGGCCCGGCGCTGAAAGGCTCGGTTGACGTCACGTCTTACCCCCCGCAAATCCTGGCCATGATTCCCGACGCGCGGCGGGCGGTCAACCGGCTGTTCACGCCGGCATCTTTGACAGCCCACGGCTTTGCGCTACCATCCCTTGGTTTCGACGTACACAGGCAGCGATCACCATGGCACAGGATACCCCCGCCCGGCGGCCGCCGAAATTCTGGATCGTTCTCCTGGGCGTCGTCATCTTGCTGATCTTTCTCTATTTCTATCAGCCCTTCGAGACCTATCTGGTCAAGCACATCCCGGGCGTCCACTTCTCCAACGTGGTTTTCTGGTTCGCCTCGCTGGTCGGCGTCGTCGGTTACGTGGTGGCGCATTGGCAATCCTACCGCCAACACATCTTCCGCGCCTCCAGTGCTCTCGACGTCGAGGCCCTGGTCTTCGATACCCTGCAGATCGCGATTTTGGTTGCCGTGATCTTCTGCGCCGGCGCCACCATCCAGGCCATCGAGATGCTGGCCGAACACCTGATGAACCGGGGCGCCATCATCGATCCGGGCTTCGGCGAAAAGCTGCTGGCCATCATCCTGCTGGTGCTGCTGGCCATCGCCTTCTATCTGCTGCACCACCTGGTGCGCTCGTTCCGCCAAGGCTGGAACCCCCGCCGCCCGCCGCCGCGCACCTCGTCGGGCGATTGACTGGCGCCTAACATACTGTTATTTCAAATTTTTTCCCCCTCCCCCTTGATGGGGGAGGGCAGGGAGGGGGTGTTTTTTCTGTGTTCACGCTCCTGCACGGGAGTGAGTCTCGGCAGCCGGATTGGCCAGCCCGTTGAAGGCCTTGAGCGAGGCCTCCAGGCGCTCGCGCGCCAGGCTATCGACGATAAAGACAATCCGTGAGCGCCGGTCGCCGTCGGGCCAGCGCGCCAGGTGGACGGGCGGATGCACAACGTGCTGGACGCCGTTGATCAGCACCGGCGTGGCCACGCCAGCGACATTCAGCAAACCTTTTATGCGCAGCACCTGTTCGCCGTGGCAGTTGAGCAGCATGGTCATCCAGATGCCGAAGGCACTCCAGTCCAGCGGCCGGTCGTAGATCAGCGAGAACGATTGGATACCAGGATCATGGCCGTGGGCCTGGTCCTGCTGCGCTGCCTGGGCCCCGGCCTCGAGCCAACGCTCTACTTCGGCCTGTTTGCCCGCTGGATCGAAAATGTCCTCCACCAGCAGCTCCTCGGCACTCAGTTCCTGTTCGGCGGCACGTCGGATCGGGGCGGAGGCATTAAGACGGCGCAGAGCAGCTTCCAGGGCCAGTGACACCTCCGGCTCGGCCAGGTCGGTCTTGGTCAGCACCAGGCGGTCGGCCACAGCCGCCTGCTTGACCGATTCGCCATGGCGTTCGAGTTGCCGGGTGCCGTTCACCGCATCCACCGCGGTGATCACGCTGCCCAGGCGAAAATGATGCTGGATCACCGGTTCGCTGAGCACGGTATAGGCGATGGGCACGGGATCGGCGAGGCCCGAGGTTTCGATCACGACGCGGCGGAAGGGCGGAATTTCGCCGCGTTCGCGGCGCGAATATAGGTCGCGTAGCGCCTCTTGCAGGTCGCCGCGGATGGCGCAGCAGACGCAGCCGTTCTCAAGCAACAAGGTGCTCTCGGTGGCACCCTCCAAGAGGTGGTGGTCGAGGCCCACCTCGCCGAACTCGTTGACCAGCACGGCCGTGTCGCGCAAGTCGGGCGCCGCCAGCAGGCGTTGCAGGATCGTGGTCTTGCCGCTGCCGAGAAAGCCGGTGACGACGTTGACCGGTATCAGGGCGGCATAGTCGCTCATGCCCGCTCCAGTCGCTGCAGCAAATCGTCGGCCAGGGGATCGCAGGCCCGGCCGCAAAGCGCCTCGGCGGCGATCCAGACCTCGCCCAGGTTCTGCACGATCTGGCTGCGCCCGGTGGCGCTTTTGAGGACAAACGAGGCGCCCGACCAGTCGCTCAGCGTCAGGCCATAGTGTTTGAGCACGGCGTTCGCCAGCCGCGTCTGTTCCTGACGTTCGCGCCGCCGCGTGTGAAGCTCGACCCGCTCGGCGAAGGCCTCGGCATGGCGGGTCGATTCGGTCCAGTGGGCCTGGCCGCCGAGCACCCCGCAAAGGCTGCACATGGCGCTGGCCCCCGGCCGATCCCGCTCCTACTCGGCGACCTGCTTGGCGTCCGGGTCGCGGGGATAGCGCTTGGCGAAGTCGTCGGCGATGGCGTCGAAGGTGGTGAATCGCACGCCCGAGTGGCTCGATATGTAGTCGAAGATACGCTCCAGCATGAGCAGCACCTGGGGCCGCCCCGAGACGTCGGGATGTATGGTCATGGTGAAGACGGCATAGTCGTATTCGCGGTAGATCCAGTCGAACTGGTCACGCCAGAGATCCTCGATGTCGCGGGGATTGGTGAAACCGTAGCTGTTGGGCGCCGTCTTGATGAACATCATGGGCGGCAGGTCGTCGAGGTACCACGATCCGGGGATGTCGATAAGCTCCGTCTCGGTGCCGCGCACCAAGGGCTTCATCCATTCGTCGGGGTGTTTTGAATAGTCGATCTTGGTCCAGCTATCCCCCACCCGCACATAGAAGGGATGAAAGTCGTTGTTCATCAGGCTGTGGTCGTACTTGATGCCCTTCTTCAACAAGAGCTCGTTCGTCACCGGGCTGAATTCCCACCAGGGCGCCACATAGCCCGTCGGGCGCCGGCCCGAGAGGCGTTCGATGAGCTCGATGCACTTGTCCATCACCCGCTCTTCCTGTTCCGGCGTCATGGCGATGGGGTTCTCGTGGCTGTACCCGTGCATGCCGATTTCGTGGCCGGCCTCGACCACCAGCTTGCACTCTTCGGGAAAGGTTTCGATGGAATGGCCGGGGATGAACCACGAGGTCTGGATGCCGAATTTTTCAAAGAGGCGCACCAGCCGGGGCACGCCGACCTCGCCGGAAAAGATGCCGCGCGAGATGTCGCAGGGCGAATCCTCGCCGCCATAGGAGCCCAGCCAGCCGGCCACGGCGTCGACGTCGATGCCGAAGGCACAGAAGATTTCTTTGCGTCCACCGGGCCTGGCCAGCGAGTGGCGGCCGGCCTGGGAGATCAAGGACTGGGGCTGGTAAGTGGGCCCGGTGACCGAGCCGGCGGCGGCCCGGCCGGGTCGGTAGCTGCCGTCAGACGCGTTGCTCATCGGACATCCTCCCTGGGTGTGCACGGCACACTTTTCTCTGTTGATACAGGGCGGCCGGTGCTATTTCAAGCAGGTGCCCGAAGCGACAGGGGGAGCAGCGCCATGAACGACTGGCAACAAGACACGCTTGACGATTACCAAAGCAAAGGCTTCGCTGATCGCTCCGGCTACGGCCGGAGGCCGGCGCTCTTGATCGTCGATTTCATCAACGGCTTCACCGACCCGACCTCGCCCTTGGGCGGCGATTTTTCCGGCCAACTCGCGGTCACCAACCAGTTGCTGGCCGAGTTCCGCAGGCTCAGCCTGCCGATCGTCTACACCGTCATCGAGTACCAGCCGGATTTCAGCGACGCCGGCATCTTCATCAAAAAGGTGCCCTCGCTCTCGGTGCTGGTGAAGGGCTCGCCGCTCTGTGAGGTCGACGACCGCATCGCGCCCGAGAGCGGCGACTACAT
>Ga0187827_10005277_pt1 | contig 15371 bp, 11 predicted proteins | sample ETNtaG_39_FD_167969 | JGI IMG/M metagenome (GOLD analysis project Ga0187827, IMG submission 167969) | Marine microbial and viral communities from oxygen minimum zone, Eastern Pacific Ocean - ETNP2014_SV_150_PacBio MetaG (Illumina Assembly) | ecosystem: Environmental > Aquatic > Marine > Hypoxic...
GCCTGTTCCATCAGTAACTCAATAGTCAATGTGACTAGAATGTGACCGAAACTTCTCTAACTTGTGTACAGCGTCGTGCAAATCTGCCTGGTCACTGTGCATGTATCGATCCGTCATGGTGACACTGCTGTGACCTAAGAGGTCTCTGATGGTCAGGGCTTCTACACCTTGCATCTGCCCTAGCCAGGGAGCACAGGTGGGCGGCAGCTCTACAACACCGATCTTATGGTGTTTTATTTGATACTGAGTTTACGCTTTAGGTTAAAAATGCTACTCGAGTACCGCGCCTTGACTTGCCGACTGCACCAGTTTCGAATATCTGAATAGATAACCTTTGCTCACTTTCGGCTCAGGAAGTCGTCTTTCCTTGCTTCGCCTATTTAGTTCGTCCTCTTCGACTTTGAGATCGATCTTCCTGGATTCAATGTCAATAGCTATGCGATCTCCATCCTTGATCAAGCATATTGGGCCGCCTACAGCTGCCTCCGGCGAGACATGCCCGATCGCAAGACCTCTGGTGGCTCCTGAAAACCTGCCGTCAGTGACGAGGGCAACTTTTCCTCCTAATCCCATGCCTTCAATTGCACTTGTAGGAGCAAGCATTTCCCGCATGCCGGGCCCTCCTTTTGGCCCCTCATACCTAATCACAACAACCGAGCCTTCATCGACACGGCCATCATAAATGCTGCGCAGCGCGTCCTCCATACTTTCGAATACTTTGGCTTCCCCTTCAAAAACCAAGGCCTCATCGCGGACGGCGCTGCACTTGACCACCGAGCCCTCCGGCGCTAGCGAGCCCTTCAGAATCGCAATCGAACCGGTAGATTGGATTGGATCCGATAATGGTCTGATTACGGCTCGGTCGACTACTTTCACCGTTGCTAGGTTCTCCTCAATAGTGCGCCCGGTCACTGTCAAGCAACTACCCTCTACTAGCCGCCCTAATTCCTTCAGAATAGCAGGAATTCCTCCGGCGTCGTGAAGCTGTTGGAGGATATAAGGTCCGGATGGGCCCAAGTGTGAAATATAGGGTGTTGACCTCCTTATTGTTTCAAAATCGTCTAATTCGAGCTCTACTCTAGCCTCTTTGGCTATAGCTAGCATATGCAAAACTGAGTTGGTGGAGCCGCCGATGGCAACCGACGTTCTGATGGCATTGTGTAAGGCACCCCGACTCATAACTTGCAACGATGTAATACCTCTTTCAATCAGCCTCATAATCTGCATTCCGGTCTCTTTGGCTGCTCTAATCTGAAAGGGTGTTGCCGCAGTTAGGGTCGATGTAAGCGGGAGAGCCATTCCCATAGCTTCCGTGAGCATAGCCATCGTATTGCCTGTGTAGCAAGATGCACCACCACCAAAATTTGGGAATGCGTTATCTTCGAAACCCTGCAGGTCAACTGCTGAAATCTTCCCATCCCTGAAAGCCCCTACGGCCTCCCACATCTCCTCCAGCCTTATGGTGTTGTCCTTGTATTTCCCACTGCCAGTTATACCACTATAGAAAACTATACTGGGGATATCTAATCTAGCTGCAGCCATTACCATACCTGGCACGACCTTATCTCCACCAGGAATCAGAACCATTCCATCAAACTGATGAGCCCTCACCATTACTTCGACACTGTCTGCTATCAATTCTCTGCTAGGTAACACATCTCGCATTCCCTCGTGTGATTCAACTACCGCGTCTACAACATGAATAGTGTTGAATTCAAGTGGCGTACCGCCAAGCGTTCTCACGCCCGATTTGACAGCGTCTCCCACCATTCTCAAGTGATAGTTTTCTGGCGCCAATTCACTCCAAGCGTTAACCACAGCCACCATCGGAGCGCCAAGCTCGTGATCAGTCAACCCGGCCGCCTTAAACCAAGCTCGGGCTGCTGCGGCTTCCGGGCCTTCGTAAGCCACCTTGCTATTGAGTTTGCTCTTCATATTTTGTTGATCCTATTAAGTCAATTAGTCACGCAGCGATCAGGTTGTGGCGCCCAGATATCTTAACTTAATACTCGGGCGTATAGGCCTATTAAGGTACTGCAAAAAAATCCCAAGGACAATAGCCCACAAACAAACTTGGAAAAATGAGGGCAGATGACGATCCTGACCCAATGCGGATCAGTAATCAGGGGAACTGGTGGGGAAATTAGGGCATACATCGACAACGACAACTCAGCAGTATTACAGGCAGAAGCCAACAAAAGTAGTTCCCCTGTTGTCCCACAACAACTAGTCGGTTATTGCAGTTTAAGGGCTTTTAGCTCCAGTTCTCCCCAAATCTGTGGGACAAAAGTTGTACACTAATACGCAATAAACGTTGCGGTTAAAGGGAAAGAGACCACCGTAGGGTATCTGGCTTCGAACCAGGTGGTCGGGAGTTCGAATCTCTCCGGGTGCGCCATAATTTCAATGGCTTACAACGTTTCTGAGATTTGTACTAGCCAGTAAATCAATGATTATCCAACTCTAATTGGCTTCTCAAAACAGAATTAGGCAATCGTAAATGACTCAGTACCCAGATAGTTTAAAGGCGCCACCATATGTTTTCATGCTGGCCTGTCACCTTCCTTTACTTGGATCAATCGGGCATCAATACCCGGAAGCATTTTAGCCGGGTCACGGGTTACGATAACGTCGACAATAGTTGGCCTATCTCTAGCCTCCATACCGCGAACGAATGCTGCACCTAGTTGGGTTGGATCTGTTACCTGAATACCGTCACAACCAATATCACGTGCCACATTCGCATAGTTTATTTCAGATAGATCACTCGACTGATAACGCCCATCATACATTGAGTGTTGCAACGCCTTGATGTAGCCAGAGGCCGCGTTGTTCACAATTACCAAAGTAAATCCCAGGCCCATGCGTTTAGCAGTCTCAAGCTCACCGAGAACCGCATTAAATCCACCGTCACCAGTAATTCCGACCACAGGCACGCCAGGAGAAGCTAGTTGTGCACCAATTGAACCTGGTAATCCATAGCCAATCGAGGCAAACCCGCGATCAGCTATATATGTTCGGCCAAATCGAGTTGTGTTGTATAAAAGTCCAGTCCAATGGGACGCAAATCCACCATCGGCAACTAGGATGCCGTCGCTAGGCATAGCAATCTGCAATTCTCGTATCAGACGCGCCATGCTGATGGGGCGTTCATCGGATATATACCGGGGTTCTGCTTCAGCTTGCCATGCAACCATTTGCTGTTTCACTTCGTCGATATAAGAAATACGTCGTTTCTGCATAGTCTGAGCTTGGTCCACTAAGCTAACAGAAAGGTCGTGAAGCCCTTCCGCAGCATCGCACCAAAGTGCAACATCAACGTCCGTAGTTCGGCCTATTTCTTCAGAGACAATATCAAGATGAATAAATGGCACGCCTTTAGGCATCAGACTGTAACGCTTAGTGGCAATCTCCCCCAATTTGCACCCAACCGAAAGAATACAATCGGATTTCTGAATTAGATCATTAGCAATACGAGACCATCTTCCAAAGAGGCCAACACTTAACGGATGTAAATCAGACATGGCTCCCTTACCACTAAATGTATAGGCTACCGGAATAGAAAAAGATTCTGAAAGTTGTTGAAGTTCTTTATAGGCGCTAGAGAGATGCACCCCACCTCCAACAAGAATAATTGGGCGCTCAGCATCACGCAATAAATCTACAGCTCTAGCTAGTTCTTTTCGTCCGGGACGAGAACGTCGCGCTGGAATTTCGACTGTTGTAGAGTCAACAAAGAAATTGTCACTAGAATACTCAAAAGTTTTGTGCATAACGTCTTCAGGAACATCTAATACAACCGGGCCCGGGCGACCAGAGGTGGCGATGGTATAGGCTCGTCGGACAAGCTCTGGAATTCGCAATCCCTGCTCAACCCGAATCAATGATTTCACCGCCGGTGTTAAGATATCCGCTTGCCGGGCCTCTTGTGTCATATTCTTCCACGAGTGATCGCGATTGCTGTTACCAACAATTACGATAAGGGGCACTCCGGCATTTAAAGACTCGACCAATCCTGTAACCAGATTTGTCGCACCAGGACCAAGTGTCGCGTCACAAATGCCCGGCCGACCAGTTATCCGAGCCCAAGCATCGGCTGCGAAGACACCACAACACTCGTGGTTTATCAGTGTATGCTTAAGCCCCAGTTTCCGAACTGCCTCATAAAAAGGCAGTAATTGGAATCCTGCCATACCAAATATTGGCGCGGCGTTATGCAGTTTCAACATTTCCGCAAAAGCATGCCCGCCGGTTAATTCAATTTTAGGATTTGTCATTTTCTATCTCACTTCATGATATTTTGGTGATCAAGCACTAAGCAATTCTACGAAGTCTGGAACCACCATGCTCGGTACTATGCCAAATTTTTCTGCTTGCTCATTGACGCGGGAGATCACACCACTTTCCCAAGTTGATTGAGCATCACCAATACAAGCACTGTTGTAATCAACCACTGCAGCTGGTACACCAGCTCGCTCTAGAACTTTGAGGCGCTGAATTCCTGCCTCCTCGATTCCGATACCCGCATCGTTGAACACAGCGCCTCGAACTTTCGCTGAAATTCCATAATAAGGCCTGCCCGCCAAAATACCCCCATGGGAACCAGTTACAACAATTGCCCCGGCATCAATTGGTTTGACGAGTGACGCTGAGTCACACACAAGTACGCGTACGGGCCCATCACACAGCACAGTTCGAGATTCTTCATAGCTAGTCAGACTACCCGGTGAAAGACTTCCTTGAAGCATAAATTCGGCAACTTCGTGGCAAGCCTGACCCTGCAAGCAACCAAGTTCGCTTGCAACTGCGTTGCAGTAACTAACACGACCACGCTCCATTGTGTCAGCACCGTCTCCAATTCTAGCCGACGTGTGGGCCACTGTTGCAGCTGGTATACCTAACGGTTGGAGATAGTCTAGTGCCCCAATCCCAGCATTATTTTTACCAAGGCCTGCATCATTTAGGACTACACCACGAAGACCAGAAAAAGCAGCTAGATACCCGCAGTATCGCCCCCCGTGGGAGCCACAGACTAACACTTTATTTCGAAATTCAGGGCCGAGCTTAGTGATGCTATCGGCCAAGCAAATTTCACCGATACTGCCCTGCCCATTTGTTTGTTTTAGCGCCATAATCAAGCAATCATATTGAAAATAGAAACGATACAATACTCCTGTGTCTACATTCAGAAATAAGTGAATACGTCAAAGACAAAAGAATCAAACAATTAATACTATCACTTTAAATCGACTCGATAGGTTTCTGTCACGTCTTTAGAGTCAATACATCATGTCTCTTACAAACTTACAAGTACAAACATTCCTCGACGACGGTTTTTTGATTGTTGAAAATGTCTTCACAAAGGATGAACTTCAGCCAGCGCTGACCGAATGTGAAATTATGGTTGATAATCTAATCCAGCGTCTTCATGCCGCTGGTAAAATCTCTAAAACCTACAATACCGAAAATATTTTTCGACGACTATACCTAGTTGAAAAAGAATTTTCGGGTGCCGCATTATTATTTCTATACGAAACTGAGATAGGAGCACGATTGGCGGAACTTTGGTGCTCAACAAAGCTACTAGATATACTTGAACAACTCCTAGGGCCTGATATCGCTGGCCATCCAATATTTGCTATTCGACCTAAATTACCGGCAACGTCTTTATTCAACGTTCCATGGCATCAAGATACCGCATATTTGCTGCCTGAGGCTGAAAACACTGATCAATTAACTTGCTGGATTCCATTCTGCGATGTCGACTTGAAAAATGGCTGTCTCCAGTATTTAAAAGGGGGGCATCGCTCCCGCGAGGTTTTTAAACACCATATCCAGAGTAAAGTTGGGGATCGCAGATCTCCCTATATCTACATTGAAGAGCCAACTCTTCCAAGCGGACCTGTTTTCTCTTGTGAAATGACAATCGGCTCTGTTCTTATTCATACTCAACATAGCCCTCACCGGTCTCTTGCCAATTTGTCGGACAAAATACGTTGGAGCGTTGACTTTAGATATCAATCTCCATTTCAACCAACAGGTCTAAAAGGAGAATCATGGAAACTTCTGACTATGCGACGCAGTAACGATCCGAAGTTTTCACCCAATATTCATGCGTGGCTAGAAGATAAGGATCGAAAGCGACGGGCTGATTATTTTGGCCAAGCTGGTTATGACGAATTTGATATCGATTCGATTAGCGTTGATAAAACGATTGAGCGTTGGGCGTGACAGCAACAAAATATGTAATAGTCCAAAATACCTTGATTCCTGGTGATTAGCAGTCTAGTCTATTTTTACCAATACTTTTTTATCTCAAAACTACTTTTGTAGGCTACCGTTAGGCTGCGTCAAAGATTTAATTGCCTCCGCAATCTGGGTTGAACTAATGGTGCACAATTCTTCAAGAGGTGGGGCGTAAGGGACTGGAATCCGCGGTCCTCCCATCCGGTGCGCCGGCTGCTTGAGGGAATCTCCAACACGTTCCACAATTGTCGCAAATACTTCAGCACCAAACCCAGCTACCTGTACAGCCTCGTGCACTATTAAAACATGACCTGTTTTCCGAACAGATTCGCAAACTTTTGTTTCATCCCACGGCCACAATGTACGAAGGTCGAGAATTTCAACAGAAATGCCAGTCGAGGCAACAATATCAGCCGCATTTTCGGCCACTTGCACCATACTCGACCAAGTTACAATTGTGATATCAGTACCTTCACGAGCCATGCGTGCAGTGCCAAGCGGAACAACCCAGTCTTCCTCATCGGGTACTTCATCCTCCAAACCCCAAAGTCCTTTATGTTCTAAGTAAACAACTGGGTCATCGCAGCGAATCGCTGACTTTAGTAACCCTTTGTTATCAGCAGGTGTAGCTGGTGCTACAACAACTAAACCCGGTATATGCACCCACCAAGCCTCAAGAGACTGAGAATGCTGAGCGGCATGACAACCCTCTATACCGATTGGTTGTCGGGCAACTAAAGGCACACGACACTGGCCCCCAAACATATAACGAGCCTTGGCAGCTTGATTTACGAGTTCATCTACTGCGCAGAGAGCGAAATCAGAAAATCGCATTTCTACTACCGGCCGCGTTCCAACTATCGCTGCACCGACCGAGGCACCCATTATGGTTGCCTCAGAAATTGGAGTGTCGACTATTCGCTCTGGCCCAAACTCTTTGGCTAAGCCACTGTATTGGGAAAATATACCGCCCTTGCTCAGGTCCTCTCCAAGCGCCCAAATTGTTGGATCTCGGCGCATCTCCTCTCTAAGTGCATCTCTTGACGCTTCACTAAAACTTAAGATTGCCATTGTTGTGCTCCAATATCCTGGACATCAGCGAATGCGATTTCAGGCCTCGGCCATGGTGCATTTGTTGCAGCATCTACGGCTCTTTCTATCCGTTTTTTTTCCTCAGTCCAGATTTCATCAAGCTCGTCCTGCAAAATTCCTGAGTCAGCCAAGTAACTACCACAACGGATAATGGGGTCTCGGTGAGAAGCCGCTGTAACTTCCTCTTCGCTTCGATACGAAGCAACATCCGAAACAGTATGCCCTTTAATACGATAAGTTTGAGCATGGAGGAACTGTGGCCCTTCACCGTGACGTATTTTCTTGACAAGCTCAATTACCAACCGGTTCACTGCAATTAGGTCATTGCCATCGATAGAAAAAGCTGGAACCCCGATTCCTTCTGCCCGAGCAGCTGGACCAGCCCCGGCAGTGACGGAAGACGTGCGAGTATATGCGGCATAACTGTTGTCCTCACAGACGAACAGTACTGGGAGTTCGTATATTTTTGCCCAGTTAAGGCCCTCAAAAAATGGCCCTCTATTTATTGCTCCGTCTCCAAAAAAGCAAGCAACGAGGTTAGTCTCTTTTTTTAGTTTTATACCTTGGGCAGCACCAACTGCGATTGGTACACCCGCAGCAACTACCCCATTGGCTCCCAACATCCCTACACTAAAGTCTGCGATGTGCATTGAACCACCCTTGCCTTGAGATGTTCCACCTTCTCGTGCAAATAATTCACACATCATCGCTGTAACGTCACAACCTTTCGCAATTGTGTGTCCATGTCCACGATGCGTACTCGTAATCATGTCTCTTGTCGTGAGGTTTGCGCAAACACCAGCGGGCACAGCCTCTTGCCCGATTGATAAGTGCGCAGAACCCACAATTCGGCCATCTCTCCTGCAAACCTCGGTTTCTTCTTCGAATATACGAATCCGAACCATGGTTCGATACATATTCAATATATGTGACATCTCTTCTTCGGTAGGGGTTTCCATTTCAATCTGACTCCTTGTGTACCTAGCTGCCTATTTTACATAGCAAATTATGGTTAGGCAGCATCGTTAACGCACTAAACTTCTATGCTGGTTGGTGGTTCCCAAACAGCCAAATTCGTTAAACGTTCGATTGGAATGTGGCAATGGATACTCAGCGTCTGCCCTGAGCGCTGCACCGGAGGAGTCTCTTCTATACACACTTTTCCAAGTTGCCACGGACAACGACCAGCAAATGAACATCCTTTCGAATTTTTTTTAGTTGGATTCGGAGAGATACTTCGATGTGGCAATGAATATTTGTCCCGAACGCTAGGCACAGCCATAAGTAGGCTATGGGTATAAGGATGAAATGGAGGGGAAAAAATCTCTTCTACACCCCCAACTTCGACAAGATCCCCATCGAACAAAACTCCGACTTGATCAGCGAGCGAGCGAACCACAGCAAGATCATGAGAGATAAATAACATAGCAACGTTTTTATCAAATCTAAGTCCCTGCAAAAGATTAATAATATTTGCCTGAACTGATACATCTAGGGCAGATAATATTTCATCACACAAAAGCAATTCCGGATCACAAACGAGCGCCCGGGCGATGGCTATTCTTTGCCTCTCACCACCAGACAGTTGATCTGGGTAACGAGAGGAATAACTATCATCTAGGCGAACATCATATAAAACTTCAGAAACTTTCTGCCGGATAGTTTCGTGATCGAAACTGTAAAACTTCTCCAATGGTCTAGAAAGAATGTTGCTAATTCTTGATCGCGGATTTAATGAGGCATCGGGGTTCTGAAATATGTACTGAATTTTGCGTTTAATTTCCTTCGGGCGCTTTTGCACAAGACCAGCGAGCGTTTGTTTGTGAAAGGTTATAGTTCCCAGCATTGGTGGAATTAGTCCACCAATTGCACGCGCAATTGTCGATTTTCCACTACCTGACTCGCCCACCAAAGCAAAGGTCTTGCCTAACGCAACTCCCAAAGACACGCTATGAACAACGGGTGTGGAAGCACTCTTACCAAACCAACTTGATAAATCAATTCCTGATTTTCTATAGCCCAATGAAACTTTGTCTAGTTCGAGTAACGATGTTTTGTTGATAGTCGCCTGAAACGACGGCAAATTCTGTGTAGCACGACGACGTGAAATTCCAGCAAGTTGACTCCATTGTTGGCAAGCGACAAAGTGATCTTCTGAGGCTTTTTGAAGCAGTTGTCGATTGCTTTCACAGGAAGATTTAGCATGATCACAACGAGGGTAAAACGAACATCCTTTTGGTAAAACATTTCGATTCAGCAAACCTTTGAGAGCTGGCTCAATCACTCTGTCTGAGGTCTCAAAAGTTGGAATGGATGCCATCAAACCATCGGTATATGGATGGTGGGACTGCTCGAAAATTTTCGATGTTGGTCCGACTTCCACGATGTGCCCAGCGTACATTACAGCTACTCGATCAGTAATTTGACCTAACACTCCTAAATCATGTGATACATACAGCATAGACATGTTTCTGGTCGATCTGAGATCATGCAGTAACCTAACAATCTGCTCTTGCGTTGTAACATCAAGACCGGTAGTTGGTTCGTCTAATACCACTATCTTTGGATCACATGACAAAGCCATTGCGATAATTACTCGTTGCTGTTGCCCACCAGACAGTTCATGTGGATAACGATCTGCAGTCGATGTTGGTTTAGGTAATCCAACATCGTCAAACAGCGCTAACACCCTTTCGCGCGCTTTCGTTTTGGACGTTTCGACACCATGAATTTCTAAAACCTCAGCAACTTGTTCACCAACACGCATACTTGGGCTTAGTGCGGAAGTGGGATCTTGAGGCACAAAACTAATTGCACTTCCGCGAAGTCGGTCAAGACTTTCTCTACTGAGATCCAATAATTTTTTCCCATTAAATCTTACTTCCCCGTGCAAGACACGACTACTCGCGTGACGGTATCCAAGTGTTAAATAGGCTAAGCTAGATTTTCCGCATCCCGATTCCCCGACTAACCCGAATGCTTCTCCCTCGCGAATAGAAAACGATACGTTGTGAAGAACCTGTAGGAAATTGTTTTCCTGACGAAAACTTAAGCTAAGATCGATAACATCTAATAGAGATTTAGGTGTATTCAACTTGGCGCCAACTGGACACTGCGACCGAGTATACGAGCCAAACCTTCGGTCCAGAGGTTAAGACCCACGACCAGTGAAGCAAGCATTAATCCTGGCCCCATTACGATAACGGGAGAAACCATAATTAATGCTCGGTTTTCACTCATCATTAAACCCCACTCTGGCGTTGGAGGACGCAGACCAAAACCTAAGAATCCAAGAGATGCTACCAAGACGGGCGCGAATCCTGCGCGAATGGCAAATTCGACTAGCAATGTTCCGGTGGCATTAGGAAGCAACTCAATGCGCATTACTGACCAGACACTTTCACCGCGAAGACGAGCACTTGTCACAAAATCTCGAGTAGAAATTTCTTGCGCTGCAACCCGCGCTAGTCGCGCAATTCTCGGCGCATACACGAAAGCGATCACACTAACCAGAAGAAACAGGTTACCAGAAAATTTTGGACCTGCAGCTGCAACAACCAGCAGGCCAAAAATCAGAAAGGGAATGCTAATCATTGCCTCCAGTATCCTCTGCAGGATTTCGTCGAACCATCCACCAATATAGCCACTAATAAGCCCAACTACAGAACCAACTATTAATCCAAGAAGGGTTCCCGAAACCGAAATCAATATTACTAAATGGCCACCGTAAAGTACGCGACTTAAAACATCGCGACCCAAATAGTCCACACCCATTAGATGTTCCCAACTCATTCCAGAAAATGGGACACCCGCACCCGTTTCAAAATACGGATACGGAGTCCAGAAGCGGCCAACAATAGCTACAACGATATGGACCAACACAATCAATGAACCAACTCGAAATGTCAGCGGTGTTTGCCTCCACTTACGGAATTTGATTTGCGTATAAGAAATTAGTTTCACGTAAGTAACAACCTTCGACTACGATGCGTCTATCTTTAGTTTCGGATTGAGAGCTATCGTGACAATATCGGCAAGAAGATTTCCTACAATATAGATCACAGACGCTAAAAGTACTGAAGCTTCAATTACCGCTATGTCGAGAAAACGAATAGAGTCAACAAGCAGAGTGCCATAACCAGGGAAAGCAAAAACTTTTTCGACGATCATTACACCCCCGATGAGGTAACCAAGGTTCAGGGCTGTAACATTGAGCGTTGGTCCAAGAGCATTGGGGAGTGCGTGCCTAATTATTACAAGACGGAGAGGTAAGCCTTTGAGTTCTGCCATTCGAACATAAGCCGAATCGAGCACTTCAACCAAATTATCTCGGAGCATTCTTACAGCATATATTGCCATCACAATGGTTAGAGTAATTCCAGGCAATACGAGAGCTCGTAAATAAGACCAAAACTCTGTAGTTTCACCAACATTTGATGTAGCCGGAAATAGCGGAATTGCAAGTACAAAAGTAAGCAAGAGTATGGTCGCTAAAAGAAAATCTGGGATCGCCAATAGGACTAATGTTACTACCGACAGAAAATGATCTATTGGCCTGTCTAGATGAACTGCCTGAATAATTGCTGGGATCAGAGCCATAGGTATGTATAGTAGTAGGGCAAAAATCGACAACATAAGTGTATTGAAAACTTTTGGCGCAAGTATCTCTGTCACTGGGCGTGAACTAACATGCGACCTACCCAAATCACCGCGTAACACTCCGCTGAGCCATCGGACATATCGTGCTGGCACCGGTTCGTTAAGCCCCATTCTCTCCCGTAAACTAGCTAAGCTTTGTTCGGTCGCATCTCGCCCTAAAACACGCTTAGCGACATCTCCAGGCAAAACTTCGACAAAAGAAAAAATAAGAACCGACACAACAATTAGGGTAAAAAAAGACAACAATACCCGACTGAAGACAACGCGCAATAATCTCATTAGTTTTAATTACGCAAAATCAATAATATGTTGCCAATCCAATTGGCAAATATACTTATCTTTGACTCTACTACACGACCTTGAATCCAAAGAAAAAGTCAAAACAGGGACGCCCTAAAGGGCGTCCCTGTCAATTTCACAACGCTTGGAACTTCTACTCGCAAGTTATGTGTCTATAATCGACCAAACTAACTTGAACGTTAGGCTGATATCCCTCGCAACCAGTACGCAAAGCAGAAACAACTGAACTAAAGTAGGCGATTACTATTCCACCTTCATCGTGTAGCATTTTCTGAGCTTGCTGTAGATATCCCCTTTGATCTTCCACGTCAATCGCAGCATTCGCTTTGTCGAGTAACTCATCGAAGTCATCGCGATACCAATGAGTCTCATTCCAAGGAGACGCTTTTCGGTAAGCGACAGCTAACGCTTCTACTGGAGGACGTGCCCCCCAAGATGTGGTAACCAAAGGATAAACCATCCAGGTATCTGTCCAGAATGTCTCATCCGGAGTCCTAATTACGTTCATCTTTATGCCCGCCTCGGCAGCCATTTGAGCATACAGTTGACCGAAATTCACCATACCCGGATAAGCCTCTGCGGTATATAGATCCAACTCCAGCGGGTTATTCGAGTCATACCCTGACTCAGCCAGTAATTGTTTAGCTTTTTCCAAGTCATACTCGCGAGCTTGGTTACTGAACGCCCACGGAGAACTTGGAACGACAGGAGCATCGTTTCCTGGCTCCCCAAGCCCTAGTGCAATTACGTCGAGGATCCTCTCGCGATCAACAAGTAACTTCATCGCCATTCGCACGTTTGGATCATCGAATGGTGGTGTATCTATAAACATCGAGATTCCCTGAGGCATTGCTCCCGGCGTCTTAATAAGTGACGCTGCCGGATTGCCTTGGAGCGCAGCAATGGTCGCCGCATCGACGGCAAGATGTAAGTCAGATTCTCCGTTAAGAATTGAGGTCATTCGTGCGACCGGCTCCGTGATTGAGGTAATCCGAATACAATCAGACTTCGGTAATCCATCCCCCCAATAATTCGCATTCCGACGCATGATTCGCTCAGAACCCCCCGGTGTAAACACTTCCTGCACAAACGGACCAGTTCCGACACCGTTTAACTTTAACTGCTCGCCGGTCGAGCCTTCTTGGACTATAGAACTAAATTTTGTTCTATGTGCAACCGGAAAAGTTACAACGGGTGATTTCAATTTGAATAAGACTGTGTGTTGATCAACTGCTACAACACCGTCGGGATCATAAAAAGGCGCAAGAGTACCTATCGCACCAGAACCCAAAGTAGGATCTACGAGGCGTTGAAAACTGTAGACAACATCGTCAGCACCGAAGTCCTTGCCATCATGCCATTTGACTCCTTTACGTAAGTGAAAGGTCCACTCACTGCCATCCGAATTCGACTCCCAAGATGTTGCCAAGGCTGGAACTGCGCCATAATTATTATCAAGAGTTACCAAACCTTCATAGACGGCTTCGAGATGAGCTGAGTCATCGGTTCCACCAACTAAATGCGGATCCATCGTTTGTTTTTCACCAAAAAACTCGTGGTTAACAACCTCGATGCATTCTCCAGCAGTTAAGGTTGAAGAAAAAACTAAGGAACTAAGGCTGAGCGCAGTAAGCCCAACCCACATACTTTTACTTTTCATAAACCCTCCTAGGTTGTATGTAACGTTGTACTTCCTATATCTACCATAACACCGTGCAAAAAACATTAACAGCACAAACTCAACTGTTACTGCCAGGTAACAATATGAGCGAGCACACGAGATTAACTCGACTTAGCGATAGACTAACCTTGTTCAATTGTCTTTGGTCATACCATGTGAAATAAAAAGTACCAACAATAAGAATTGTCAGATGATTTATATTTCCCGTTTGCCAATGCGCATTAGCAAAAAACGATAGGTTTCGTTAGAATTTCGATGGAAATCAAACAATAATCTTCATTCGTTTTCTCACACGCCCATCCCTCCTGCAGGGACAAATGATATTTACATAAGAATCCATGGAGTATTTAGAAAAAGTCGCCATTATCACTGGAAGCAGTTCCGGCATTGGGAGGCATCTTGCACTGGCGTTTGGACGTGAGGGGGCAAAGGTGGCGATAGTAGATATAGATGTCGATGGATTAGAAGAAACACACTCTATGCTTCGATCAGAAAGCATTGTTGTCGAGTCGATCACTGCAAACGTTACAAACCCAGACGATGCAGAACAACTAGTGAGTAAGACAGTTCAGGCTTTTGGTGGTGTTGATATCTTAGTCAATGTCGCCGGCATTGATGGCTTGGAGACTTTTCTGGACGCCACTCCTAAAGTATTTCAAGAGGTGTTGAACGTAAATGTGATGGGTACATTTCTATGCTCTCAAGCAGCAGCGAAGGAAATGATTAAAAAGAAAGTTGGCCGCATCATTAATTATGCTTCGATTTCAGGGCAACGTGCCGGATGGGGACGAACTGCTTATGGGGCAGCTAAAGCTGCGGTAATACACATGACTCGACAAATGGCTGTAGAACTTGCCGAACATGGCATTACTGTCAATGCCATTTCTCCCGGGCCTGTCGCAACTCCATCGGCTCAAAAGGCACACACATCGGGAACGAAAAAAGCCTACCAACAGACTATTCCACTTCTCCGTTTTGGAACGGTTGAAGAGATGTCCCACGCGACATTATTTCTTGCTTCAGATGATGCTACTTACATTACTGGCCATAACCTTAATGTTGATGGCGGCTTCATGGCGATGGGTATCAAGTTTGATGACTTCGATGAGTAATGAGTGCCGAGTAATTTAGTACCAACTGTTGGCCGACCCAATCTATCCAGATGTACCAAATGTGCCACGCATGTACAAACTTCAAAAAAATTGCACCTTCTAACAGCTAATGTATTAATTTAATTAGTCTGACTCATAATTAAACGTAAGTGACCTGCCCGATAACATAGTCCAGTCATAAAGTTCTTGTTTCAAGTCAATTTTGGCTGAATATTGCAGTGTAATATTGTTCTCGTGCCTATGGCCCCTAGTCCTTATTACTAAGTAGTGTGACCCCCATA
>Ga0187827_10005279_pt1 | contig 15368 bp, 13 predicted proteins | sample ETNtaG_39_FD_167969 | JGI IMG/M metagenome (GOLD analysis project Ga0187827, IMG submission 167969) | Marine microbial and viral communities from oxygen minimum zone, Eastern Pacific Ocean - ETNP2014_SV_150_PacBio MetaG (Illumina Assembly) | ecosystem: Environmental > Aquatic > Marine > Hypoxic...
TCCTAGTTCTTTTGAAAGATGTGTGCCTGTAATTATTGTTTTAACTTTAAATCTTTTATCTTTTTTTAAAAGTTTGTAGAGATTTTTGCAATATCCATAGCTTGCTCTAGACTCTAATACTAATAGTACTTTTCTCATTTAATATCTTTAAAACTTAATATTTTATCTTTTAATATAATTCTTTTTGCTTTTTTTCCTATCATATGAAAAAATTGATTGGCAGGAATTTGTCTTTTTTGCGGCGATGGTCTTTTTGTAGTTATGTTTTTTTGATTAAACTTTTCTCCAGGGAGAATTTTTTTAATGGATACAACTGACTCTCTTGCCCAATTTACAATTTCTTTTTCTTTTTTAAATATTTTTTTTATATTTCCTCTAGCTAAAAAATTAGCATTTGCACCTTCAACTAACATTTTTAATTCCCTTCCATCAATTGAGGATTTATGATCTGGCCCTGAAAGTTTTTTATTAAATGTAAAATGCTTTTCAATAATGCTTGCTCCTAAAGAGACGGCTCCTAAAGCATTATATATTGATGGTGTATGATCAGAGAGTCCAATAGGAATTTTATATTTTTTAGAAAGTTGTTTAATAAAATCTAAATTCATTATTTCATAAGGACATGGATATGCAGATATGCAATGTGTTAAAGCCAAAGGAGTATTATGTTTATTTATAATTTTTACTGTTTCATGGATTTCCTCTGGCAAAGACATGCCTGTAGAAACAATCATTGGCTTTCCAAATTTCGCAATATAATCAATAAAAGGAAAATTTGTTAATTCTCCAGAACCGGTCTTAAATGCTTTAACTTTTATTAAATTCAACTGTTTAGCAGCTTTAATAGAAAATGGTGTACACAAATAATCAATGCCTATTTTTTCACATAATCTTTTCAAAATTTTATGTTGATTTAAACTAAAATTGGTATCTTCAATAACTTTGGATAAAGGTTTACCAAAGTTAGAAGATTTTGGTATATTAGCTTCTAACATTTCTTCATTAACAATATGGTGCTGAAATTTAATGCACTGAGCTCCTGATTTTTTTGCAAATCGTACCATTTTTTTTGCTATTTCAAAATTTCCCTGGTGATTTACACAAGCTTCAACTACAATGTAAGGTTTGTATTTTTTGCCAATTCTATTTCTTCCAATTTGTATAAATTTCATATTATATTAAAAACTTTTTTGCTAATAAAAAATCTTCTTTATTATCAATATCAATGCTTTCGGGAAATTTCACCTCAATAAAGGCACCTTTTCCGTATAACTTATATTTTTTATTTGATATTTTATGGATGAATATAACACCACCATCTAAGCAATAATATTTTTTATTTTTTAAATTATTTACAATCGGGATATTTAAATTTTGTAAAAGATCTAGATTTTTAATTTTGAATAACATTTTAGGGACTTGTGTATGCTTTAAATTTAAAACTGAAGCCAAATAATCGGGCTTACATTTTTTAAATTTTTTAATTGCATTTATTACAGTTTTTATTTTTCTTAGTGGAGAAGTGGGTTGTAATATTACAATTGCATCAAATTTTTCTCCTTTGTTTTTAAATTGTAGCAAAGTATGTTTGATAACACTTTCCATTTTAGTATTATCTTTGGAAATTTTTTTAGGCCTCTTTAAAAAAAAAACTTTTGGATATTTTTTTTTTAATTTAAATATTTTTTTATTATTAGTTGATAATACAACTTTATCAAAAAGTTTAATTTTAGATGAAAGCAACAATGTCCATTCCACCAAAAGCTTTCCATTAATACTGAGAAAATTTTTGTTTGGTAATCTTTTTGAATTACTTCTAGCAGGTATTAAACATATAAACTTCATTATTTTTATTAATTATTTTGATAAATCTTTTGTTGAGTTTTTGGAAGCTAAATTTTAGAAAAGCAAATAAACACTAAAACCTAGTTTATTGGGTTGTAATGGCCCACGAGTGGCCCCAGGGAGGTTGCTTGCAGTCCATATTAAAAGTAAATAGGTTGGTAAATAAGGAAATAATTGTAGGTGCGTGTTGAAATGGATAGGATTTACAATCCTCTGCGTAACCATTCCATTCCGTCACGTGGCCAATTTTAAAAATTCAATCTTTGCTTTTTAATAAATTATTATATGTTTGTATATAATGCAAAATTCTAGTTACAACCATCTTGCTATAGAAAATGAAATATATGAGTATTGGGAGAAAAATAATTTTTTTGAGCCAAAAAAGAATAAAAAAAAATATTTTTCAATAGTGATTCCGCCACCCAACGTAACCGGAAGTTTACATATGGGTCATGCTTTAAATAATTCTCTGCAAGATTTATTGGCACGTTATTATCGTATGAATGGTTATGAAACTTTATGGCAGCCAGGAACAGATCATGCAGGAATAGCTACACAAGCAGTTGTTGAAAAACAATTATTAGAAAAAGGAATTACAAAAGATCAGCTTGGTAGAAATAAATTTATTAAAGAAGTTTGGAGATGGAAAAATGAATCGGGAGATCAAATTATTAATCAACTTAAAAAATTGGGATGTTCTTGTGATTGGTCTCGTAATAGATTTACAATGGATAAAGATTTATCCGCAGCTGTTATAAAAACATTTGTTGAACTTTATAAAAAAAAAATAATATATAAAGATACGAAACTAGTTAATTGGGACACTCAATTAGAGACTGCAATATCAGATTTGGAAGTTGAACAAAGGGAGGTTCAATCAAATCTTTATTACATAAAGTATAAAATTGATGGAGAAAATAATTATCTTACTATAGCTACCACTAGGCCAGAAACAATGCTTGGAGATACAGCCGTTGCCGTTAATCCCATGGACGAAAGGTACGAAAATTATATTGGAAAAACAATAATTGTACCAATTATAGAAAGAAAAGTAAAAATAATTGCAGATAAATTTGTTTCTATAAACCAAGGCTCGGGTGTTCTTAAAGTAACTCCTGCCCATGATTTTAATGATTTTGAAATTGGAAAAAGACACAAACTTGAATTTATAAATATTTTAGAAAAAAATGGTAAATTAAATCATGCTGTCCCAAAAGAATTAATTGGCGTAGAACGTTTCGAGGCTAGAAATAAAATTATAAAAATACTTAAGAAAAATAACTTAGTAGAAAAAATTGAAAATATAAAAAACACCGTTCCTTATGGAGATCGTTCAAACTCAATTATAGAACCTTTGATAACCGAGCAATGGTTTGCTGATGCAAAATTTTTAGCTAAAAAAGCTATACAAGTGGTTAAAAAAAAAAAGACTATTTTTTTTCCAAGCAATTGGTCAAAGACTTATTTTCAATGGATGAATAATATACAACCTTGGTGTATCTCAAGACAATTATGGTGGGGACACAGAATACCAGCTTGGTATTCAAAAGATAAAAAAATTTTTGTTGCCGAGAATGAAAAAGAAGCTAATAAAATTGCTAAAAAATATTATAAAAAAAATATTGAATTAAAGAGAGATGGAGATGTATTAGATACTTGGTTTTCATCTGCTCTTTGGCCTTTTGCTACATTGGGATGGCCAAAAAAAACTTATGAGCTAAAAAGATTTTATCCAACATCAGTGCTTGTAACCGGATTTGATATCATTTTCTTTTGGGTTGCTAGAATGATGATGATGGGGAATTATCTAATTAAAAGAGAGCCTTTTTCAAAAATTTATGTCCATGCTTTGGTAAGAGATGAAAAAGGTCAAAAAATGTCTAAATCCAAAGGAAACGTAATTGATCCACTCGATCTAATAAACAAATATGGCGCAGACTCTTTAAGATTTACTTTAATTTCAATGGTAGCCCCAGGAAGAGATATAAAACTTTCAGAAGATAGAGTTAAAGGATATAGAAATTTTCTTAATAAAATTTGGAATGCAAATAAATTTTCTAAAATAAATAATTGCAAGATTTCTAAAAAAACTAATATTAAAAACATTAAACTTGATATAAACAAATGGATTTATTTTGAATTAGTTAAAACTAACAAGGAGGCAAAAAAATATATATCGAATTATAGATTTGATGAAGCAGCAAGAATAATTTATCAGTTTGTTTGGCACTCATATTGTGATTGGTACATTGAATTTTTAAAACCCATTTTTGTTTCCAAAAATATGAAAGACATCAAAGAATCACGCAATATATCTTCTTTTATTCAAGCAAATATATTAATTCTTCTACATCCATTTATACCATTTTTTACCGAAAGAGTTTGGCAAGACTTTAAATTTATCAATTATTTTAAAAAACCTTTAATGTTTAAGGATTGGGATGTAAAAGCTCAATCAAGTTTTAACGTAAGCTATAACAAAATTTATTGGCTTATAGATCTTGTAACAAGCGTAAGATCAACTAAAGTTGACTTAAACATAGCCCCAGGATCATTTATCGATATTTCTACAGCTGAATTAAGTTCAAATAAAATAAGTATTATAAATGATAATATAGATGTATTTAAGAGACTAGGAAGAATTTCAGATATAAGTTATTCAAAATTAAATAAAAATGGAATAAAAATAATTGTTGGTGGGGAAACAGTAACACTTTACTTTGATCAAAATTTGGATTTAAACGAACAAAAACAAAAAATATCCAACAAAGTTAAAGACTTAGATCAGAAAATAAATAGAATAAATGATAAGTTGAAAAACAAATCTTTTTTAGAAAATGCTCCAAAACAAATAGTAGAAAAGGAAAAGAAGGTCTTAATTGATTATAAGAATGAACTTAAAAAGTTGAATACCATTCTAAATAGTATTAAAAATTAATTATGAAATTCAACAAATCTAAACTACCAAGTAGGCATGTGTCTGTTGGAGTGAAAAGCGCTCCCCATCGTTCTATGTATTATGCTATGGGTTTAAAAAGTACTGACATAGAAAAACCCTTTGTAGGTGTTGTTACTACCTGGAATGAATCAGCTCCATGCAATATTACACTTTCACGACAAGCTCAATCTGCAAAAAAAGGAATAAAGTCAGCTGGGGGCACTCCAAGAGAATTTACAACAATTACGGTAACAGATGGAATTGCAATGGGACATGCAGGAATGAAATCTTCCTTAATTAGTAGAGAAGTTATAGCTGACTCCGTTGAACTAACTATGAGAGGCCATTGTTACGATGCGCTTATCGGTCTAGCCGGTTGTGACAAATCACTACCAGGACTAATGATGGTTATGTTGAGATTAAATGTTCCCTCGGTTTTTATTTATGGAGGATCAATATTACCAGGAAACTACAAGGGAAAAGATGTGACCATAGTAGATGTTTTTGAGGGTGTAGGTAAACACTCAACAGGTAAAATGAGCAAAGAAGATTTATTTGAACTCGAAAGTGTAGCTTGTCCATCAGGTGGATCATGTGGAGGACAATTTACTGCTAATACTATGGCATGCGTGTCAGAAGCTATTGGTTTAGCATTACCAGGGTCTGCAGGTACTCCAGCAGTATATGAATCACGAGATAAATTTGCAATTTCAAGTGGAAAAGCGGTAATGAACCTGTTAGAAAAAAATATTAGACCAAGAGATATTGTAACAAAAAAATCATTGGAAAATGCAGCCGTTATAGTAGCTGCATCGGGAGGATCCACTAATGCTGCCCTGCATCTACCAGCTATAGCAAATGAAGCTGGAATTAATTTTACTTTAGAAGATATAACAAAAATTTCAAAAAAAACACCTTACATCGCAGATTTAAAACCTGGTGGCAAGTATGTTGCAAAAGATATGTACGAAATAGGAGGGGTTCCAGTTTTAATTAAAGCATTGTTAGATGGAGGTTTTTTGCATGAAGATTGCATGACAGTTTCAGGAAAAACAATTGGGGAAAATCATAAGGATATTGTTTTTCCAACTGACCAAAAAGTAATTTATAAAACCTCAAAACCAATAAGTTCTTCAGGAGGTTTTGTTGGCTTAAAAGGAAATTTGGCTCCTGATGGTGCAATTATTAAAGTGGCCGGAATGAAGAAAAAAAAATTTATAGGAAAAGCAAAATGTTTTGATAGTGAACAGTTCGCTTTAAAAGCAGTTCTAGACAACAAAATTAAACGGGGAGAGGTTATTATTATAAGATATGAGGGCCCCAAAGGAAGTCCTGGTATGCCAGAAATGCTATCAACTACTGGCGCTATATATGGCCAAGGTTTAGGAGAAGAAGTTGCTCTTATAACTGATGGTCGTTTTTCTGGAGGCACACATGGGATTTCTATTGGACATGTTGGCCCGGAAGCAGCTGTTGGTGGAGCAATTGGATTAATTAAAAATGGAGATGTTGTTGAAATAAATATAGATAAAGGCTTATTAAAAGTTCACCTGACGAATAAAGAATTGTTAAAAAGAAAAAAAAAATGGAAACCAAAAAAGATAGAATATACCTCAGGAACATTATGGAAATATTCCCAGTCAGTGGGACCTGCATTTAAAGGAGCTGTTACACATCCGGGAGCCTCTAAAGAAAAAAAATGTTACGCGGATATATAATAAATAATGAAAATAAAGCCAGTTATTATGTGTGGTGGAGCGGGCACAAGGCTATGGTCTCAATCAAAGAATAATCTTCCGAAGCAATTTATTAATTTTGGTGGATGGACCTTACTTGGAAAGACTCTCAAAAGGATAAAAAGTTCGATATTTGATTATCCTGTAATAAGCACAAATCTAGCTTATGTAAATTTAGTACGAAAACAGCTATTGAAATATAAAATTAAGAAATTTAAAATTATTTTAGAGCCATCTAAAAAGAATACGGGACCCGCGATATTATCATCTGCTTTATTAAAAGAAATTCCATACAACCAATCTATGATATTCTTATCAGCAGATCATTTAATCAAAAAAATTAATCAGTTTAACAAATCAATTATTTCAAACAAAAAATATTTAAATGACAGTAATATTTTTATTTTTGGTATTAAACCATCTTCACCATCATCTGAATATGGCTATTTTTTAACAAAAAAGATTTCAAGAGACATTAATAAAGTTGATAAATTTATTGAAAAACCCAATGTAAAAGAAGCAAAAAAAATTATAAAAAAAAATGCTTATTGGAATTCAGGCATGTTTTTTGCAAGGAAAGACTCAATAGTAAATAATTTTAAAAAACATCAGCCCCAAATATTTAAGCTTTGCAATCATGCTGTAAACAAATCAAGAATATATAAAAATGTTTATCATTTAAATAAATATTCATTCAACAAGTTAAAAGAAAAATCATTTGATTATGCTATTTTGGAAAAATCAAATAATATTAACGGTATAAAATTAAATATACCTTGGTCTGACCTCGGTAGTTGGAAAGAAATTTCGAATATTTTCAAAAAAAATAAATCAAAATATTTTAAAAAAAGTAATATTTTTTACCGTCCATGGGGAAAATATATTAATTTATATTCGGGAAAGGGATTTTTAGTTAAGGAGATTATAGTAAACTCTAAATCATCAATAAGCTTACAGAAACATAAGCATCGATCTGAGCATTGGACAATTACTTCAGGAAAACCTAAAATTACAATTAATAAAGAAAAATTTTTTAAAAATATAAATGAAACTACATTTATACCCAAAGGAGCAATACATAGAATAGAAAATCTTTTTAATAAACCTGTAAAAATTATGGAAGTTCAAATCGGACCTATACTGAAGGAAACAGATATAATTAGATACAATGATATTTACGGTAGAACCGATTAAGGAAATTTAATTTTTTTCTATTCAAAAGTTTGGCTTTTGAACAAAATAGAAGTTTTATTTATCTTGTAAAAAACTTATTAATTGACTAAATTGTTCAACAATTGAACAAAAGAGTTTATATGTCAAACGATCAAGATCACTTTAATATTTTAAGAAAAATAGAAGGTCCAAATAAATTTACGCAACGGATGCTTGCGACTAAACTTGGTTTTAGTTTGGGTAAATTAAACTACTGTCTCAAATATCTTAAACAACATGGATTAATCAAGATATCTCGTTTTGGAAAAAGTAAGAATAAACTAAATTATATATACGTTCTAACACCCAGAGGAATGAAAGCGAGAACTCGTCTAACAATTAATTACATGAAATTAAAAATGAAAGAGTACGATCAATTAAAAAAAGAGTTAAAAAAATAATGTTTTTTATTACTAAATTGTTAATTTATAAATAGTTGCTTAAGTAAAAATAGGGTTTTTTTTAATTTTAGTTATATGCTATGAAAAAAATATTTGTAACTGGCGGAGCTGGGTTTATCGGATCTCATTTAATAGAGCATTTAGTAAAAAATGGCCATCATGTAAAAACAATAGTTCCATATAACATTGAAAATTCTTGGGGATGGATTGATACCTTCGACAAAAATATCAAAAAAAATATTGAAGTTATTTCTGGCGATATCTGTGATCAGAGCATTGTATTAAAAGCTGTAAAAAAAATTGAAGTTCTATTTCATTTAGCAGCGCTAATATCCATTCCATACTCGTATATTTCTCCAAGAAGCTATGTATCCACAAATGTTATAGGCACCTTGAATCTTTTAGAAGCAATTAAAAATTCATCAATTGAATCATTTGTGCAAACTTCAACGAGCGAAGTTTATGGCAGCGCACAATATTTACCAATTAACGAAAACCATCCATTAAATGCTCAATCACCTTATGCTGCTTCCAAAATAGCAGCTGATCAACTATGTTTGTCTTATTATAGGTCATTCAATTTACCCATTGTTGTCATAAGACCTTTCAATACATTTGGACCAAGACAATCACTTAGAGCGATAATACCAACCATGATTTTGCAAGTAATAAAAAATAATAAAAATATTAAACTTGGAAATTTATATACAAAAAGAGATTTTTCTTACATATCGGACACAGTCGAAGGTCTAGAATGTTGCATTGGGAACAAAAAATGTATTGGAGAGGTTATTAATCTTGGTACTGGATTTGATTTAAGTATGGAAAAAACATTAAAAATTATTCAACAAAAAATTGGAAAAAAGTTAATAGTAAAAGTAGAAAAAAACAGGTTGAGACCAAAAAAAAGTGAAGTAGATCAATTAGTATCTTCTAATATAAAAGCAAAAAAAATATTGGGATGGAAACCTAAATTCTCAAATTTAAAAGGTTTTAAAAAGGGCCTAGAAGACACAATTACATGGTTTAAAAAAGATGAAAATATTAAATATTATAAATCTAATATGTATAACTTTTAAATGAATAAAAAAACTGTTCTTTTTTTTACAGGTAGCAGAGCAGATTATGGTTTATTGAAACCACTAATCAAAAGATTTAATAATGATGAATCATTAAACACAAAGGTTGTGGCAGGCGGACATCATTTTTCGAAATTATTTGGTTATACTTATAAAGAAATAATCAGAGATAAAATTAAATTAAATTATAAATCGAAGATAAAAATATCTAATACAAAAAACAATAAATTGACCCACTTCCTTGGTAATTCATTAATAAATTATTCAAAATTAATAACAAAAGCTAACCCGGATATTGTCGTATTGTTAGGAGATCGTTACGAAGTTTTTTGCTTTTGTGTAGCTTCTTTTTTTTTAAACGTACCAATAGTTCATATTCATGGTGGAGAATTAACTTTAGGTGCATTTGATGATGGATTAAGACATTCAATTACTAAGCTTTCGGACTATCATTTTGCGTCACATATAATTTATGCAAAGAGAGTAATCCAATTAGGTGAAAATCCAAAAAAAGTATTTAATGTTGGTGCTCTGGGTGTTGAAAATGCAATCAAAACCAAATTAATTAAAAAAAAAGAGCTTCTTAAAATTTATAAAATTCCAGATAATAAGAAATTGGCCTTAGTTACATTTCATCCTGTTACAAAAAATAACAAAGAATACGCAAATCAAATAAATAAATTATTAAGCTCAATTTCAAAGGTAAAAAAATTTTTTTATATTTTTACTAGTAGTAACACCGATCCATATGGAGAATATTTTATAAAGAGAATAAATAATTTTGTTAAAAAAAATAAAAATTCTGCAATATTTAAATCAATGGGATCCAAGATTTATTTAAGCTTTATGAAATATGTTGATTTGATAATTGGAAATTCTTCAAGCGGAATAATTGAAGCACCTGCTTTAAAGACCCAAACACTTAATATTGGAAACAGACAAGAAGGCAGAGAGTTTTCCAAGAGTATAACAAGTTGTGATTGCGATCCAAAAAAAATGGCAAATATATTAAATAAAATCTTATCCAACAAAAAAAAAATTATATATCAGAATATTTATTATAAAAAAGACACATCGAAAAACATTTTTTTTAAAATTAAAAATATTCTAAAAAAAAAATATACATTTAAAAGATTCTATGACGTTAAATATTAAAAATAACAAAGTTTACTTGATTGCAGAAATTGGGGTAAACCATAATGGAATATTATCTTTGGCAAAGAAATTGATAAAATATGCAAAAAAATGTGGCGCAGACGCTGTCAAATTTCAAAATTTCAAAGCTGAAAAGTTAGTAATAAGAAATGCAAAAAAAGCTCCATATCAAATAAAAAATACTAATAATACTGAGACTCAATATAAAATGTTAAAGAAACTGGAGCTTAAAGAAAAAGATTATTTTTTATTAAAAAAATATGCTCAAAAACTCAAAATAGAATTTATTTCGTCAGTTTTTGATGAAGAGAGTATAGATTTTTTGAATAAAAAATTAAAATCAAAAATAATAAAGATTCCATCAGGTGAAATCACTAATTATTTAATTTTAAAAAAATTAAATGTTTTTAAGTATAATGTCTTATTATCAACTGGCATGAGCAACTATATAGATATTATTAAAGCAATTAATATTATCTCAAAAAATAAGGTTTATGAGCTAAGAAAAGGAAAAGTGTTTATTACGAATAAAAAAATTTATAAAAAGTTGAGAAAAAATCTATATCTTTTACATGCGGTTACGGACTATCCTTTAAAGGACAAGTATGCAAATCTTAACTGCATTGATCAGTTCATTAAAGATTTTAAACTTGTAACTGGATATTCAGATCATACTTCCGGAATTTTAGCTTCACTTATTTCAGTAGCAAAAGGTGCAAAGATAATAGAAAAACACTTTACCTTGAACAAAAATATGAAGGGACCCGATCATTCAGCTTCTTTGAACCCTAATGAATTTGAAAAGATGGCAGAAAGTCTTAGAAAATTTGAGATTATGTGTGGATCTGGCAAAAAGAAATTGCAAAAATGTGAATTAGAAAATGTTAAAATTTCTAGAAAAAGTATAGTTGCTAAAGTTTTAATAAAAAAAAACCAGAAATTTACATACAAAAACCTTACAACGAAAAGACCCGGTACTGGATTAAATCCTTTTTTAATTGAAAAATTAATTAATAAAACATCAAAAAAAAGATATTTTCCTGACGAACAAATAAAAATATAATTAAAATTCAATGACAAAATTAAAATTATGTAAATCAATTGTTTCAGCTATTAGATCAGTGATAGGAAAAAATAAAAATATAATAGGTCTTCACGAGCCTAACATTTCAAAATTAGAAAAAAAATTTGTCAAAAAATGTTTGGATCAAAATTTTATTTCTTCAAAAGGAGTGTTTGTTCAGCAGTTTGAAAGAAAATTACAGGACATTACTAAATCAAAAAAAGTTATAGCCGTAATTAGTGGTACAGCAGCTCTTCATTTAGCGATGAGAGCAATTAATTTAAAACGAAATGAGGAAGTTTTGATTCCAGCTTTTAATTATATCGCTAGTGCTAACTCTGTGATTTATTGCGGTGGCATTCCTCATTTTGTCGATATCGAAAAAGAGTCTTTAGGAATAGATGTTGAAAAGTTAAAAATTTATTTAAATAAGATATGTATTATTAAAAATGGAAAAGCAGTAAACAAAAAGACCAATAGAAGGATAAAAGCTATAATTCCAATGCACGTATTTGGTCATCCCTCAAAAATAAGTGAAATAATAAAAATTGCAAAAGATTATAAATTAGACTTAATAGAGGACGCGGCAGAAGCTTTAGGTAGTTTATATAAAGGCAAACATGTAGGAACATTTGGAAAAATTGGCATATTAAGTTTTAATGGCAATAAAACTATTAGCACAGGCAGTGGTGGAGCTATACTAACTCAAGATATTAAGATCGCAAATCTTGTAAAGCGCTTAGCAGGCATATGTAAGATTCCGCACAAATGGAAATATGATTATAACGAAGTAGGTTACAATTATAATTTGCCAAATTTAAATGCATCTTTGGGTTGCGCTCAACTCGATAGATTTAAAAATTTTTTAAAACAAAAGAGATCCTTGTTTGCAAAATATAAAAAAGCGTTCAAAAATATTAAAGAAGTTTCTATATTAAGCGAACCACAAAATTGTACAAGCAATTATTGGCTACAAACCTTAATATTAAAATTTCCTAATATACAATTGAGAAATGATATTCTAAAATATTCCGCAAAAAATAAAATTTCAACAAGACCAGCTTGGGAATTAATGCATTATATTAATTATTTAAAAAAATTTCCTAAGATGAATTTAGAAAATTCTGAAGAAATGTTTAAAAAAATTATTAATTTACCAAGTAGCTCTCAATTAGTATGAAAAAAATAATTTTAGTTGGAGCAGGAGGGCATGCAAAATCATGTATAGATGTAATTGAAAGCAACTCTAAATTTAAGATTTTTGGATTAGTTGATAAAAATTATAAAAAAATAAAAAATATTTTTAAATATAGAGTAATTGGTGATGATAACGATCTTAGAGAAATATTTTTAAAATACCATGTTAAATATGCCCATATTTCAATTGGTTTGAATAAGGATTTAAAAAAAAGAAGAAGAATTTTTGTAAAATTAAAAAAAATTGGATTTAAATTTCCTCCAATTATTTCAAAAAAATCACATATCTCAAGATATTCAACTATAGATGATGGGTCAATAGTTATGCATAATGTAGTAATAAACTCAAATGTAAGAATTGGAATGAATTGTATAATAAATACCAATTCTTTAATAGAGCATGACAGTGTAATCGGCGATCATTGCAATATTTCTACATCTTCCACCATCAATAGCACCGTCAGTGTCGGTAATAACTGTTTTATTGGAAGCGGCACAATTATTAAGCAATGCGTATGTATTGGTGAAAATTCATTTATCAAAATGGGTAAAAAAATTTTTAAAAACCAAAAAAAAAATACAAATATTATTTAATATGAAAAAACATATTGTATTAATTGATCGAACAATTAAAGCTGGAATTAAAGCAATAAAAAAAAGTGGCCATAAATGCGTGGTGGTAGTTGATAAACATAATAAAATGTTGGGCACTTTAAGCGATGGAGATGTTAGAAAGATAATTTTAAATAATATTTCTATTAATGAGAAGCTAAATAATCATTTCAATAAAAAAGGATTATATTTAGTCGAAGGACAATATACTGAGAATCAAGCAAAATCTTTGTTTTTAAAACAGGATTATGGAATAATTCCAGTTATCAATAACTTCAATAAAGTAGTAGATGTATTGTATTGGGGTAAACTCTTTGGGAGTAAAAAAATTAAATATCCCAAATTACATATTCCAGCTGTAATAATAGCGGGAGGAAAAGGTACTAGATTAGAACCATTTACAAAAATATTACCAAAACCACTTATTCCAATAAAAGAAAAACCGGTAATAGAACATATAATTGATAAATTTTTAAAATATGGAATAAGCAATTTTATTTTAACAATAAACTTTAAAGCGGAAATTCTCAAAGCTTATTATAAAGAATTAAAACCAAAATATAAATTAGAATTTATACAAGAAAAAAGACCACTTGGAACCGCAGGAGGTTTAAGAGAATTAGGAAAAAAAAAATATAAAAATTTTTTTGTTACAAATTGCGATACAATCACGAAGATCAATTTGATAGACTTCTATAAATTTCATATTTCAAATAAATTTGATATAACTCTTGTCGCTTCTTATAAAACACACAAAGTACCCTACGGTGTTTGCAAATTAAATGATGAAGGCAACCTTCGGACAATTGATGAAAAACCAACAATTAATATATTAGTTAACATTGGACTATATTTGGTTAATAAAAAAGTATTAAATTTGATACCAAAAGACAAATTGTTCCACATGACCGAACTAATCGAAAAGTCAAAAAGAAATGGATTTAAAATTGGAGTATTTCCAGTAGATGAAGAAGAGTGGACAGATGTAGGTCAATGGAATGAATTTAAGAAAACAGTAGATATATTTTCGTGAAAAAAAAAGCACTTATAATTGGCTTTGGATCTATTGGCAGAAAATACTATGGAATTCTAAAGAAAATTAGTGAAATAAATGAAATACGTATTTTAACCAAGCAAAAAAAAATAACAAATAAAATTAATAACTTTATACAAGCTACAAAATTTGATCCAGATTTAATTATAGTATCTTCAAATACCAGCAAACATTTAGATCATCTTAGAATTATTGAAAAAAATTTTGTTAATAAGTTTGTTTTAGTTGAAAAACCCCTTTTTGATAAATATTACAATTTCAAAGTAGAAAAAAACAAAATCTTTGTTGGATATAATTTAAGATTTGATCCAGTAATTCAATTTTTGAAAACAAAATTAGCTAATAAAAAACTTTGGTCAGTAAATGTGATTTGCAACTCTTACCTTCCTGAGTGGAGAGGTAATAGAGACTACACAAAAACATATAGCGCAAAAAGACAATTGGGCGGAGGTGTTTTATTAGATTTAAGTCATGAATTGGATTATATCCAGTGGCTTTTTGGAGCTATTAAAATTAAATTTGTCATAAATAACAAAATTTCAAATTTGAAAATAAATACAGATGACAATCTTTTATTATTTGGCAAAACTACAAACATTAAACAATTGCAAATGAATCTTAATTATTTTTCTAAAATCCCGACTAGAAATATTTATATTGATGGACCCAAAATTAATATTGTTGCAGATTTACTTAACAAGAAAATTATTTATAAAGAAAATGGTAATAAGCTAATAAAGAAATGGAGCGTAAATAATAATCATTTGAATTATGTGAGGCAAATAAAAACAATTTTACAAAAAAAAAAAGGAATAAATTCTAAATTTTATGAAGCTTTAAAATTAATGAAGTTAATAAATAAGATAAAAAGTTGTTCTTAGATGAATATTTTATATACTATTTTTGCAAGAACCGGATCAATCATATGAAAAAAAAATTTGTTGCCCTTATATGTGGGCGTGCTGGTTCCAAAGGTTTAAAAAATAAGAACATAAAAAATTTTGATGGAAAACCTTTAATTGCATGGTCTATTCTTTTAGCAAAAAAAATAAAAGAAATTGATAGAGTCATTGTGT
>Ga0187827_10005280_pt1 | contig 15368 bp, 16 predicted proteins | sample ETNtaG_39_FD_167969 | JGI IMG/M metagenome (GOLD analysis project Ga0187827, IMG submission 167969) | Marine microbial and viral communities from oxygen minimum zone, Eastern Pacific Ocean - ETNP2014_SV_150_PacBio MetaG (Illumina Assembly) | ecosystem: Environmental > Aquatic > Marine > Hypoxic...
GTTCAACAGTTGTTGATAACTGACTGTTGTAATATTTTTTAAAAATTCTCTTATTAGCATCAAAAAGACAACGATGAAACTCATCATTATTTAGTTCCGTAAAATTTGCCGTAATAAGGTCTGAGTTAAGATGTTTGTACTCATAAAAATCCTCACAATCCTTTATCATTCCTTCTTTAACAGCAGTATTATATAGTGGAGAACCTGGATATGGAGTTACCGGTTTAATGGTACGCAACTGCGATCCGTCATCATATTTTAATAGAAACTCTACAGCATTATTTATAGTTTCTTTATTATCACCTATATTGCCAAATAACATATTTAAACCAGGACTAATTCCAGCGGCTATTGTGTTTTCAACCCCCTCAACAACCTGTCTTATGGTTAATCCCTTATTCATATTATTCAAAACCTGATCGTCCATGGCTTCAATCCCATAATTGATAAACACGCACCCTGCAAGTTTCATCAATTTAAGAACCTCAGGTTTTGCATAGTTTAACCGTCCATTGCAATTCCAACGAATACCAAGATCAGCCTTTAAGAAAGCTTCACATAAGCTTATTGTCCTTCTCTTTGATGACATTAAAAGCTCATCTGAGAAACAAATATATGTAATACCATAATCTTTTTTTAAAAAACTCACCTCACCTATAACGCTTTCATTACTTCTTTGCCTAAACCCTTCATCCATTCTATAACAAAAAGTACACTCAAATGTACATCCCCTTCCAGACAAAACAGGTAACACAAAATCAGTTTTACTCGCACCGGGCATCCTTATTAATCTGTAATAATTAATAGGAAACAAGCTGTATGCAGGAAGTGGTATGGTATCAACATCGTTTATTAGTTGCCTTTCTTCATTTACTACAACATCCTCAAACTCCCAATATGCTATCCCTTTTACGCGAGATAATGGTTTATGGTTTGCTACAGCATCAATCAATTCAACAACTGTCACCTCACCTTCCCCAATAACAATTGCATCAGCTTTGGTTTTCTTGAGAAAATATTCTGGCTCTGGGGAACAACAATGGCCACCTATAATGTAAAATGGTCTTTGCTTGGAAGCATTTATTGCATTAGATATTTTTAACAGTTTCCTGTATTGATAATATCCTCCTATTACACTAACACCTACGACATCAAAACTATTATTATCTAAATAATCAGTAAGATGTTCATCAGGATAATGATTCACATTTTGATGGTATATCGACACTTCGAACCCTTTCTCTAGAAGCACAGCAGCAATATATGCTGTGCCCTGAGGAAACCAATCAGTATATTGTTCTGTATCTTTAGTTATCAGGAGTATTCTCATTTGTTATTCTTTATTTAATCAATTCAGCCAACTCAAAATCGAATTTAGTATCTATAATTGTTTATATTACTTCTTACAATTTATTTTCTTCCCAGAGAGCTTTTGCAAGCTTATATTGAAGCATTGTGTCAATATTTACAGCATCATTTTCAGAAATCACATAACCCCTTGTATCACCAGCTGGCAACACTGTGCCTATAGAATACAATAATTTTTTTGTTAAAGCATACACAGCCCCTGCGGGTTGATACACTGTTGGTGTGTCCTGTCGACGCAAATATTGATTTCCGCCCTCTATGAGATTATAGATTTTTTTCTCAGAATCAAGTAGCAGCATCCAGTGTGGTGGATAATCAGGAACTCTTACTGTTATGGCAGCATCAGCCTTTGTATTTATAAGCAGTTCAATAACCCCATCGATATGCTCCTCTTTTCTGAATGGGGTGGTTGGTTGTAGAATTACTACTATATCCGTTTCCCATCCTTCATGCAGGTGCAACCATTCAACAGCATGTTTAACTACTGAAAAAGAAGATGAATCATCTCTTGCAAGATCCATTGGCCGTTTAAATGGCAAGTCTGCTCCAGCCTCTCTGGCAATCTTATAGATCTCATCATCCTCTGTAGAAACAATCGTCCTTGTCAATAATTTACTTTTACTTGCAGAGTCTATAGCTATTTCAATTAGAGTCTTTCCTCCTAGCTTTATGAGATTTTTCCTCGGAACACCTTTAGAACCACCTCTCGCAGGAATTACACCAAGAACATTCATTTACATTTTCCCATTTAGATTTTAAATGTGCATCAGTTTGCCTTCAATACTAGATTCAAATGAGGCATCAATTATTTTCTGAGTACAGATAGCATTATCTATATCTATCATTGGCTCCTGTCCATTGAAAACGCATTCATAGAAATGTCTGGCCTGTCTTGGGTACATCGACATTAAATCGTCCTTTGAAAATTGTTCATTTGACCAGGATTGATTTGAAGCATCATAGCATTTAATTACATTATCAACTCTGTCCCACACAATGGTTCCTTTCGTTCCTATAATCTCAAGACTAACCCTCGGGTAACGTGAACTTAGGTCAAAATTTATCTGAACTAATACATTGTTCTCCAGTCTTAACGTAAGCAATGCGATATCATCACTGGATATTTCCAGGTCAGATATTGTATCGATTACAGCAAAAACCTCATTTACCTCACCCAAAATGTAGCGGATCAAGTCAATACCGTGACTTTCATCCAATAATGCTCCTCCGCCCTGTTCCTTTTTGGCCATGTAAAAAGATCTGTAATCCTCCCATGAATGCCAGTCCGGCAAATAGGAACCCCATCTCATATTGGCATGTATCACTCTTCCAATTCTACCACTTTCTATAATTTTCTTTAATTTCTGTATGTACGGAATATGTCTGTGACAATAAGCGACATAAGAAACTAATCCTTTTTCTTTACACATCTCCGCCACCTCGTTCCAGCCAAACACAGACATGCCTAATGGCTTTTCTATAAAAAGATTTACACCATTCTCAGCCGCAAACTTAGCAACTGGCAAATGGACATGTGGGGGGGTGGTGACAGCGACAGCATTATATATTTCATCTTTGATAGCTACTTTAAAATCAGTATAGGAATTTGCGATATCATATTTGGCTTTTGCCTGCATAATTCTTTCCGGGTTTGTGTCAACTACGCTGATCTCATCGAAATAGACACTAAAGTTCTCAATATGACGCAGACCAATGGAGCCGGCTCCTACAACCAATATTTTCTTCATTTTTCCTCCTTACAAACAATCATGTTCTGATTCAAACTTCCCAATAACACTCTTATATTCTGACCACTGACCAATGTCTAACCAAGCATCATCATCTATTGGAAATATGCCTACTTTTTTTCCATGCTTCTTTGCATTCTCGATTAAATGAGTTATATGACAAAACTTATTCTCCGGAATCAGGTCCAGTACAGAGGGATTCAACACATACAGTCCGGTATTGACAAGAAAATCATATTTCGGTTTTTCATTGATATGAGAAAGGTGCCCATCATCATTTAGTTCACAAGTGCCATAAGGAATAATATACTCTTTCGCAGACGCCACCAGAGTTATATCATAACGACCATTCAGGTGGTATTCATACAAATTAGCGTAGTCGGCCTTGATGATAATGTCACAGTTGGTTACGAAAAAGGGCTGATCGAAACGACCACGTAAATACCGCAAGCTACCCGCTGTCCCCATCGGTTTCTGCTCTTCAATAAATTGGACCTGGTAATCTGGCTGAAGTTCCTCAAAATAGGATTTGAAAATTTTCCCCTTGTAATTCACTGTCAAATAAAAATCTGAACAGCCAAGTTCTGTAAAACGTTCAATAATATGTTCAATGATTGGCTTGTCATGTATGGGCACAAGGGGTTTTGGTAAAACCTTTGTGAATGGCTCCAGGCGGGTGCCCCTTCCGCCCGCCATAATCACCACTGAAACATCCAACGCCTGACGGATTTCCTTCTTACCATCATTGTATAATTTGGACCAGGTCAGCACATCTACCACTACACTGTTTTGATTAATGATTGGTATTAAATCGAATTTATGTTCTATAAACAATTTTTTTGCTTTATCAATATTATAACTTCCCTTAACCAATACGGTAGGTTTTGGTTGATAAAGACCCTCAATAGTATCACTCAGAACAGCACCACCTAGAATTGCCTTCCTCAGATCTCCATCACTGAGCGTACCAAGCAACTTGCCGTCTTTACCTGTAACTATAAGACATCTTTCCCCGATTACGCTCAATTTTTTTAGAGCGTTCTTGACGGAACCATCAGATTTTATTGAAAGATTTATCATAAATCGTAGAATACTTTCTTTGGTTCTTCCGGCAATTGACAAGTCCTCAACACCCTGATAATCTGTTCGGAGGCATTTACTTTCCCATAAGGATTCTTTACATTTTTAAGCACTTCCTGAAATTTATCAGAGTAAAGTCTATGGAAGGCATTTATAATAGATTCCATAACAGGCTCGCAATCAATAATACTGTCAGCCTTTAATCTACCTTTTTGTCTATCACCAATATTAATTGTTCCTATTTTCATGGTAGGTGCTTCAAGCAGTCCACTGGAAGAATTACCAACTACCGCATCGATAAACTGGAGAGTAGAGAGATACCTTATTTGACCCAGTGACAAAAAGGATTTCGAACGTTTTGGATTGACATCAACAAACTCATCAATCATATTTATTATAACTCTACCTTCTGTGTCTGAATTAGGCTTTGTAAAAATAATCCTTAAATCCGAGAGTGAATCCAAAACGGCTAATAACTGACTAAATTGATGCTCGGCGGTTGCATTTTCTAAAGTAACAGGATGAAATGTTACAAGAATATTGTTTTTGCCAAATCTAAAATCAATTTGATTTTCAAGTTCTGATTTGCTTAAAAGCTTAGTTTGTTTAATTCGATCAACACCCATACCGCCAACCAAATGCACCCTTTTAGGTTCTTCACCAAGCTGAATTACTCGTTTTTTATATTCTTTAGCAGCAACAAAATGCCACCAAGCCATTTTCGTAATAGAATGCCGAACGGCTTCATCAAAAGCGCCTTCAGTTGTTTCGCCTCCATGAATATGACCAATGGGTATCCTCGCTGTGAAAGCAGAAAATGCTGCAGCAAATACCTCAAAACGATCACCGACGATCAATACTATGTCGGGTTGTAATTCATTAAAAGCATCTGCAAAACCAATCATGCCAAGCCCCGTTGATTTTGCAATTGAACTTGGTGTATCAGCAGAAAGAAGCATTTCCACCTTTTTGTTAATCACAAAGCCATCTTTTTCAATATCCCTGTATGTGAGCCCAAACTCCGGAGAAAGATGCATTCCTGTAGCAACAACCTGAAGATCTAGAGCAGGATCATTTTGGATGAGCTTCATGAAACAATGCAGCAAACCATACTCCGCTCTAGTACCTGTTACAACACAAATCTTCCTTTTCATATTTGAATTAATTCCTCTTGATTGAAGTCTTTTTTTGCTGTTGTCCGTATCAACTCATCCCATAGCTTTGGCGACAAACCGGTCCCGGGTCGTTTGGCGGTAAGATTATCTTCAGTAAATAACTCACCTTTTTTTATGTTCCTGGATGCTACAATAGACTTTCGCACAACAGAAATATTCTTCTGTTCACTAGCGCTAGGCACTTTTTCACCATTGCCAAGCGCTAGCTCGATATTTCGTATTGCTTCAACCATGACCTTTAGATCTTCCGGCTTCAAACTTGCACGGTGATCTGGCCCCGGCAGACTCTGATCCAGTGTGAAATGCTTTTCAATAACGCTTGCACCTATGGCAACAGCGGCTATAGGAATCTCTATACCCAGGGTATGATCGGAATAGCCCACCTTTACACCCAACCTGTCACGTATAGTAAGCATAGCCTTCAGGTTCACATCCTTCATGGGTGTGGGGTATTCCGTGTTGCAGTGAAGTACAGTGATCTTTCCTCGTGATGTTCCGGATTTCTCCAAGACCTCAAGTGCATACTCCACTTCCTTCAACGTTGCCATCCCAGTGGAAAGGATGATAGGCTTACCATATTTACCGATACAGCGCAAGTATGGCAGGTTAGTGATCTCTCCGGAAGGAATCTTGAAGCGCTTCAGCCCTAATTTGCACAACAGATCAACACTGTCATTGTCAAAGGGTGAAGAAAGGAATTCAATATTTTTCTCTGCGCAATATGCTATTAGTTCGAGATGGGCGTTTCGGTCCAGTTCCAGCTTTTTGATCATTTCATGCTGTGACTCGACCTCATCGGTGGTATGCTTCTGATATTCCGCCTTTTTCGCATTTCTTGAGACTAAAGTGTCGGCAGTAAAAGTCTGGAACTTTACGATATCGGCACCGGCATCTACTGCTGAATTTATCAACTTATGGGCAATTTCCATATTACCGTTGTGGTTCACACCTGCTTCTGCAATGATGAGAGTTTTTAGCACTTTTAATTCTTTACCATCTTGTTGTCCGGAACATCCCGCTTCACCACACATCCTGCGCCAATAATACAGTTACTTCCTATTTTAATTGCCTGCCTAATTATGGCACCACTGCCAATGAAGGTGCCTTCACTAATTCTTACTTCACCGTTCACGATGGCTCCTGGAGCAATGTGACAGTGATTCCCTATTATAGAATCGTGCTCCACTAGCGCCTTGCTATTAATGATACAGTTGTCACCAAGCCTTACGCTTGAGTTTACTACAGCATCGTGCATGATGATAGTACCCTCACCTACCTCAACGTGCTCAGACACATAGGAAAATGGCGATATGATAACAGGTATCTGGTATTGAATAGCCTTAAGTAAATTGAAAAGTCTTATCCGAAGATCAGGACTTTTTATCTGAGCAATGGTAATGAAGGCGTAAGTGTATCGCTGTTGCAGTGTTTTAAGATCATCATCCACCCCTATAATAGAGTATCTAAGAGACTTTCCTGTAGCAGATCCTTTTTTCTCTATCAATCCAGCAATCTTAAATCTGCCTTCCCGTTCGATTACATCGATACATGATCTGGCATGTCCGCCGCCTCCTATAAGTATGATCTCATCCATGCAGGCAATCCATTATGCGAACTATATCTTCATCCGTCATCTGACTGCTACTGGGCAGACACAACGATGTTTCAACCAAGGTTTCCGCCCGATCTTTTCCATAGACTTGGCAGTCTCTATAAGGCTTCTGCAGGTGATTTGGATACCAAACTGGTCGTGTCTGAATACCGTTTTTCTGAAAATCAGTCATGAGCGCTTCCTGACTTCTGCCGTACACATCCGGCTCAATCCGGAGTAAGTTTAACCAGTAGTTATTTTCTGCATATTCCGGAACGGGTGCAATGGACAATCCATCAATAGCCATTATTGCGCTGGTATAATGTTGGTGTATTTCTTTCTTTCGCTCCAATATCATCTGCAGTTGCTCTAACTGTGCGACACCCAATGCCGATTGTACATTGGTGAGCCGGAAGTTATAGCCAATTTCATTATGCACGTAACGCACAGGATCGTCTTTGGCTTGTGTAGTAAGGTATTTCGCCTTTTCAGCCATATCCTCATCGTCGGTGATAATCATCCCACCACCACCAGTGGTAATGATCTTATTCCCATTAAAGGAGAGGCAACCCAATTTGCCAATGGTACCTGTATGCTTACCAGAAAACGTTCCTGATATATAGCTAGTCCCCAAACTCTCAGCTGCATCTTCGACGACACAGATATTGCGTTCCTCACACAGCGGCGCTAATTCATCCAGCCAACAGGCACATCCATACATATGAACAGCCATCATGGCAGTTATGCGCCTACCCGTTTTCTTATTATACGTGTGATCATTTTTAAATTCTGTCTCTCTTTTGATAAAGTCAATCGTTTCTTCGGAATCAATATTCAGGTGTTCGTCCACATCCATAAAGACAGGGGAGGCACCATTATACGTGGCTGCATTCACGGAGGCAATAAATGTTATGGCGGGAAATATCACCTCATCACCGGGTTGTACACCAACCAGTCGCAGGCTTACCTGCAGAGCGGCTGTGCCATTGATACAGGCTATCGCATACCTGGCTTTAGTATATTCAGCAATCTTTTGCTCAAACAAGTCAACATATTTTCCTGCAGATGATACCCAACCAGTATCCAGACATTCCTTTACATATTTCCATTCATTTCCACTAAAATTAGGAACAGAAAGGGGTATCATATGGCACAAATCTCATCCCGATTAAAAATGTTGTTGCGGTACCAGTCAAACGTTCTATTCAAACCTTCACGCAACGTGTATTTAGGTTGATAACCGATCAGATTTTGAGTCTTTGTCATATCCGGACAGCGTCGTTCGACAGAACCCGCTGTAGCCGACAATGGGTTTATTTTAATATTTTTCCCAACAACTTCAAAAATCATCTTTGCAAGATCTACCATGGTTATTTCATTATTCTGATTGCCAACATTAAAACTTTGGCCAACCGCTTCACTATTTTCGGCCAACATAATCATAATTTCCACAGCATCATTGATAAAACAGAATGTCCGCTTATGATCAACAGAGTAGACATCCAATGATCCGTCTTCTGACTCATAGACTTTCTTGAGAAGTTCTGGAATCACATGGGACATCCCCATTCTGGGTCCATAAAAATTATGGGGCCTCACTATAGTAACAGGCACTCCTGAGTGAAGGCACATTGCTTCCCCGTATATTTTCGAGAGCATATAAGAAGTACGGTTATCCTGCAATCCTGTAACTGACAAAGGGGTAGTTTCAGGAGTTGGGAAATCAAGTCCAAAGTTCTTTAGGGTACCTGCGTAAACCTCACTTGTAGAAGTAAATATAAAACGCTTAAGGTTATTTTGTATAGCGGCAATAGCCAGAGCATTTTTTGACAACTCAACATTTTTCACAAGAACACTGTATGGTGCTTTCTGGACATGCTGAACACCAACAACTGCAGCTAGGTGGTAAATGTATGTGTAGTTATTTTCCAGCTGATTGAAAATATCGCCATGTAACAGGTCTGCATTGATAAGCTGCACGTGTTTATCATTCAATAATTCCTGAAGCAAACGATCGTTGACTCCTCGAAAATAGTTATCCAACAAATGAATCTTATATCCTTTTGACAAGAGCCTGGCCGTCAAGTGATAGCCAATGAAGCCTGCCCCTCCAGAAATCAAGACTTTTTCCATTTACCCTCTCCCTATAGAAAGATAACCACATTTTGTTCTGGCAATATCCAACAGCTGCTTCTTTGTTAACACATTATTTGCATCAAAAATCAGACATTCTTTACTATTGGGAATCCATAATCTAAAATCTATATCTCTAAATTCCCTATGAGGAACAGCAAAAACCACAATGTCATATTCATTAATTGGAGGCAGGTCATTTAACACTTTAGTGTCAATTTCTTCCCAATATTCAACCATGGGATCGTAACCAGTAATTTCGGCTCCGGCTTTTATTGTCTCATGATAAAAAGTTTCGCTAGGTGAATAGCGTGTGTCACCTATATCCTGTTTGTAGCTTACACCCATTATTAAAATCTTTTTGCCTGTTATCGAACCGTTATAGTAAGTTTTTATTTTTTCCAGCGTAATTAACGGCATTTTCTTATTCACCTCCACGGCTTTTGATGAAAACGGAAAATCGTGTCCTCCTAACCCAAAAATTTCCTTTGCGGCTATCTTCGCAAATAAAGGATCCTTAGTAAGACAGTACCCCCCAACACCAAAACCGGGTTGACGTATGTTGGAGTGTGTAGACCTTTTCCTGACAGCCTCTATTACTTCGTAAATATCGACACCAACACTCTCGGCAAAACGCCCCCATTCTTCAATAAAAGCAATATTGGTAGCTCGATAACTATTTTCCAAAAGTTTGCCTATTTCAGATGCCGTAGTAGAACCTAAACGGGACAAAGGATAGTCAGAGGCATTTATAACTTGTACTAAGAACTCCTCACATTTATCCGCAGAGCGTTCATTGATCCCTGCATAAACACGCCAGTAGTTGGTTATTGAGTTCAAATAGTTTTCACCGGGCATTACACGTTCATAAGAATGGGCAATATAAACTGAATCTGGATCTAGGCCTCTTTTTACAAAAGTATTATGAAACAGGGGATTAATTATCTTTTCACAAGTTCCTGGCGGCACGGTAGACTCAATAATAATGAGGGTATCTTCAGTAACATGATCTGCAATATCCTTTACACTACATTTAAATCTATCCAAATCAATACTTGAAACGCCATCATTATCTAATAGATCACAGTTTATGCTTACTATCACAACATCAGCTTTTTCATAACTACCCTTATCATCTGTCGCCACAAGGTTCCCTGATTGTACACATTCCTTCAAACATGAATCTAATTTCCTGTCATTAGTTTTAAAGGGAAAAATACCAAGATTTATTTTGTCGATTCTTTCTTTACCCGAATTCGTTGGTTGATCAAGACCAATTACACTAAAAAGTGGTATATTTTTGCTATCCTTCACAATAGCAACTGCAACAGACATCGCAGCTCCAACAAAACCAAGACCTTGAACAATAACAGTTTTCATTAACTTACATACCAGTTATACCAGGATTATACTTTCACCATATACCTCTCACAACGAATCCCTTTTTGACAAATGACATTTTATGAGCATTTTTTTCATCACAACATTAGAAAGAATACTTTTTGCAAATGGGAGGCTTATATTTAACACAGATTTTCATATTACTTTGTTAAGAATACACTATATTCTTGCATAATTTATCGGCCTGCCATGACTGCATTTTTACAATATCGATACCATGCTCAACAAGACACTTTACCATTGCCTCTATTATACGTATATCACCCATGTGGTTAAATGTTAGATCCACAATGATTTTTGTTCTTCCAACAAACACATGTTATTCCTCCTAATTATGAAGCAAATATTAAATTAATCATTTCTTCTTTCCTTTAACCTCCCTAAAAACATCATCCATAAGCTGCAGGAGTCCCTGTCCAATATCCATATATAGATTATTAACCAGTTTCTTTCCAATTTTTGGAGAGAACGTATAAGGTGTTATTTTGTAATGGAAGGGAGAGTCTATTTTACGATATTCAATGTCAACACCACCACTTATTTCACTTATCATATTCAAAAAATCTGCTACTTTAAAAGTTTCTTTGCCAGTTAGTATTATATTTTGATTAGCATATTGAGAACCGAGTATTTCAAGAGTCATTAATGCGGCTTCCTCAACATGAATGTATTCTCTTATATCATCAGGGTAACCATTACAAGTTATTTTACGCTGCTCAACAGCCTGCTTGATATAACAATAAATACTGTTCTTTTTATCGGACCTTGGGCCATATAATGAACCATATCTTAGAATCGTATACTCCAAACCAAAAGCCTTTCGATAGTCTTCAATAAAATCTTCACATGCCCTTTTACAACTCCGATATATAATCCCTGAACCACTAAAAACATAAGCAGAACTGGCAAATACATATCGTTTAATATCTGCACTACGAGCAGCTTCAAGGAGAATACTGTTCCCCAGGACGTTAGTCTTGACAGCATCTACAGGTCTTTTTGTATTAGTCTCAATATCAGACAGACCGGAAAAATTGAATACTACATCTTTATCCGCCACTACCTGGCGCACTTTTTCTTCATCAAGTACATTACCGATTATAATCTTCTGTTCCGGTGTTCGGTAAATAGATTCTTCTATGTCATAAATCGTTATATCATGTCCGGCATCCGAAAGCTTGTCACAGACATGACTGCCAAGAAAACCGGAACCGCCAAAGACAACTACTTTCATTTCTCTATCTCCTTGATTCTTCCTTCTAACTCAGTTAAATCACTAATCTCGTATCTACATGAACTTCTCAAATCATGATTCTCATGTGTAACTCTTAAAACAAAATGGACTCCAGTATCTTCAGCAGCCTTTCTATCTGATTCTGCATCTCCCACGAAAACTACCATATTATTCTTTAATGAATCCGTTCCTAACATATTATTAATGATCTCTGTTTTCGTAAGTGAAGACCCAAAAATACCATCAAAATATCTATGTATCCTTTTAAAGGAAACAATCTCACAAAGCTCTTCATCTGGAGTTCCGGAAGCTATATAGAAGCTATATTTTGAATGAAAATTATCCAGAAAAGTTTTGGCTCCTTTTACAAAAGGTGCTATTTTAATTTCATCAAGGACAATATCTGAAAACTCACTTCCAAGTTTAAGGCCAATCTCCTCTGAATAGCGTTCCCTGATAATATTTTCATAAAAATGTTTAAATTTAATATATCTTGAAATACCCATGTTTTTTAGATGAAAACCCACGCCTTCATCAGCTTTATCAGGCCATCTTGAAAAAAGTTTTCTAAACGCTTCTGTTTTGCTATCTGTAGATTCCACTAATACACCGTCAAAATCAAAGATGATTGCTTTGATCATTTTTTTGATAGTTCAGTTGTTGAGTTGAAAAATGGTTGAGTAGTTTTTCTCACACAGCTGAACTCTTAACCATTCAACTAATTCTCTACTCAACTAATCCCCAACCCTTTCAACAAATTCTCCACAGCCTGCCTTTCCATCTCAACCCTTGCTTCTTTTGCATAAGAACCGATATGTGGGGTAAGGATTACGTTATCTAATTCTTTAAGAGCACCGAAATATGGTTCTTCTTCAAAGACATCTAATGCTGCGCCAGAAAGATTTCCGTTTTTAAGATACTCATAGAGGACTGATTCATCAACTACACCACCTCTTGAAGTATTTATAATCAATGCTCCTTCTTTCATACATTGGAATTCTTTTTCTCCTATCAGCCTGTCACCAACCCCAACATGTATAGTTACAATGTCCGCCCAGCAAAGCATGTCTTTCAACGACATTCGTTGTAGTCCCAGCAATCCATCTTCCACAAAAGGATCTGCATAGGCTATCTCACACCCAAAAGGCCTGAGCAATTCAGCAACCTTTCTGCCAATCCTACCAAAACCTTTTATACCAACTCTTTTTTCACACAAAAGATTTCCCATTCTCTTCTTCCATTGCCCCATTTTTAACTCATTTCCCATCTGGGAAACATGTCTCAATAGATTTAGCATTAATCCAATTGTCAATTCTGCTACAGCCGAAGTGGGAGCATCAGGGGTATTATATACTTTTATGCCTATTCTATCGGCATCTACTAAAGCAACATTATCAACACCTGTACCACAACGAGAAACAACTTTCAGATTGACCAAAGTCTCCATGATGTCAGCGTCTAATGTTTCTGTGCCTGCAATAATACCCACAGCATCTTTACACAGAGCAAGGACTTCATCCTTCTTCAGCTTTCTTTCATAAGGATTTTGTATTATTTGGAAACCATTCTCACTCAAAAGATTTAATGGCCCTTTGTCATATTCACCAAAGGTGGTGGTTGTTATTGCAATCTTATGCATGGAATGGCAAAATACAGAGTAAAAACCCTAAAATGCGAACTATAATCATTTCCTGAGCAGGCTTTATATAATTAGACTTAGTTTTATCATAAATTACAACCTTATGGCCTGCAGTACTAAGAGCATCAGCCACATGACTCCCTAAAAAACCTGAACCACCAAATACTATAGCTTTCATATTTTAATCAAAGTAATACACATTCTTTATTTCGATAAGCAAAAGAGGCCACACCAGATATCAGACTTATCAAGTAAATCCGAACCAACAATTTCATTCTTATCTGGAGCAATCATATAGCTTTCAAAGGAAATACCCTTAGTTCCATCTAAGGATTTTATCAAATCAATCATCTCGTGAATATTTAATACTATATAAGGAACAGAAGACACATTGGTTGTCAAATTGTATGTATCTTTATGAAATGAAAACCTAAAATCAAATATTAATATTTGTCTTGATACTCTCCAGCACTCAGAAAGAAGGTGTTTATACTGTCGGCAATGTGCTTGAACTGAACCACAAAACACTATATCAAATGAATGATTGCTGAAACACAAATTAGTAGCTGAACAGGTAATAAATTTGTCTGCAATTTCTGGATACCTTTTTTTAGATGATTTAATAAGTTTCTCAGAAATGTCTATTCCGAAATAGCTTATATCAGGAGCTATTTCCTTGAAAATATTGTAAAATCCTCCACAGGCACATCCTATATCCAGTATAGATTTTCCCTTAAAGTTTACATTATTAAATATCCTTTTTTCTGAAGAATATAAATCGGATATCTTATCTCTATTTTGACTGTAAAACTCAACGTAATCGGTTTCTACTTTGTTATCTTTAGTGTATTTCATGGTAATAGAATTGTACTGTAATGTTACGATGTTTTAGGGATATCAGTGCTTTGAAGGAAACAATCAAAGCCAGCCAATACAGCAAAGATTATCTCCGCAAAATGTTTGCAACATAATCATCTTAAACTCCTCCTCTAATGAAGAAAGAGCTTTTTCCATTCTAACCTCAAAATCGCTTTTACCATAAAAGAATCGGCTATCGAGCATTCCCGTAACCAAACCGGACTGCGGCTTACCCAGAAAATACCAATTGAGAAAATTTTTTAAAGTATAATCGTGACGACAGCTAATACTACCATTTAAGCCGGCCTTCTTAAACAAAGCAGTTATTGTTGCTTTAGTAAAATAAAAGAGATGAGCCCGGTGCCAAAAGAATTTATTAAACATTTCCCGATTAGGCGAAGGAATGTAGTGGTTCAAACCTTCGTTACGATTGGGAACCTCAATATAAATCTTTCCATCAGGTGCAAGAAGGTCTCTCATAGTAACAAGAGTTTCAAGAGGATTATTTAAATGGTCTAATGTTGCAATAGAAATAATAAAGTCAAATTTCCTGCCACCAATATCTATCTTATTAATATCTCCAGCATATGCCTCAATTCCCAGATCACTATTTATAAAGTTTACAAACCTACTGTTTATCTCAACACCTGTAACTTCAGACACATATGACTTAATATTATACAATAACTCGCCTGTACCACATCCTATCTCCAATAGTTTTATTTGTGGGTTGAGATATGGGCGGATATTTTCTATTATTGGTTTAATCGTCATTATCCGATCATCAAAATGTTCTTTCGGAGATTGTTCTCTTCCTGACACCAAAGAGTTTATTAATTGATATTCTTCATTATAATACTTGTCAAGTCCCTCATATGTTTGGCTAATATCCTGTATAACTAGACCGCACGAATTACACTGACAAATTTTCCCTGCCCCCTCACGAATCTCAGTGGCAACAAGACTGAAATCTTCAGAACCGCATATTTCACAACTATTCATAAAAGTGTCTAAGGTTTGTCCGGTTTAATCATCATCTTTTCAACAACATCCAGTACTTTTTGCTGTTGATCAATAGGTCCAGTACCAATACGAGTCCATTCTTTTAAATTAGTTTCTGCAAAAGGCCGGCGGACTAAAA
>Ga0187827_10005281_pt1 | contig 15367 bp, 13 predicted proteins | sample ETNtaG_39_FD_167969 | JGI IMG/M metagenome (GOLD analysis project Ga0187827, IMG submission 167969) | Marine microbial and viral communities from oxygen minimum zone, Eastern Pacific Ocean - ETNP2014_SV_150_PacBio MetaG (Illumina Assembly) | ecosystem: Environmental > Aquatic > Marine > Hypoxic...
GACCAAGCTCCTTTATAAAATAACATACCTAATTGTATATTTGCATCAATATGCCCTTGCGATGCGGCTTGTTTTAAATACGATATAGCTTGATTATACAATTTTATCGAATCTTCTTTGTGCCAATTTAATCCTCGTATGTGTTTAATAAACGCTAATTCGTATTGAGCATCTGGATGATTCAAGAATGATCCTATATTCAATTTTATTTCGCTTAAATGTATATAAATATAACAGATAGAAACTACCAGAAAACTACTTAAAATTGTTCCTATTACTGTCTTTCGATTCCTAAATACCTTCTTATAAAGAAGAAGATAAGCAAATAACATTGCAGCTAAAGGGATAAACCAAATTAAAATAACACTTATATACTGAATTCTTGCCATTTTTGGAATATAACTGGAAGATGTTCTCCATAATAAGTTATCAACACACTGTTCATACGTTTTAAAGTCTACACGACAAGTATTACTATTTGCCAATTCCTTACGTAAAAAATATTTACCTTCAGATTCACCTAAGAGGTCAAAGTCACTTGGAAATATTATTCCTTGATTAGCATCTGCTAAATACCAATTGTTCTTATATTCAAGCTCTAAGACATGATGCCCAAGCATACCAACTTCTCTAGATTTAATCCCCATTTCTTTTAAAAACGTTCTGAAAACAACAGCAGATTCAGAGCAGTTTCCTTGACCTCCATATATAATTCTGTTAGATAGAGATTCATTAGGACGAATAAATTGCTCGCTTTTAAATCTTTCATTAGGATCAATAACTTGCTCGCTTGCAAAACTCATAAGCCATAAAAGCCAATTTTCATGAAAATCTAGATACCTACCCGAAGATATTAATGTTTTCGAAATAGTCTTCGCAATATCCTTTAGTTTATTAAGATCTGGATTAGTTGGCAGATTCTCACTTAATTTCACCAGCTCGGACGTTGGAAGAATAGATTTATAATATGGAAGATAACCAAGGGCTATAGAATTACCACTCTTGTCAAGTTTATCAATTTGGTGCCTGTCAACATCCTTAAAAAAGATCATTGAGTTAACTATCAGCAAAAGAACAGATGTTAGCCCAATTACAAGAAATATTAGATGGCGATTAAAAACATATGTTTTCCATAACTCCAGATTTCTTTTAATCACAATCTAAAATCCACCTTTTCAAGCCTCTCAATTTATGAAGTGATACCTTGAAGCTGAGCCATATGGCTAAAATTTCCGTCATTGTTAAGCAGTTCTGCAGAAGTACCTTGCTCTATTATACGACCTGCCTGAAGAACATAAATAAAATCAGCATTTACTATTGTTGATAACCTGTGAGCTATTACAACTAAAGTAGTCTTATGTGCAATATTTTCAATCGCACTCTTGATAAGCAACTCTGAGCGGCTGTCAAGGGCACTTGTGGCTTCGTCGAGAATTAATAGCTCCGGCTTTCTCAACAATGCCCTGGCAAGAGCAATACGTTGACGCTCTCCACCGGAAAGTCTTACTCCCCTCTCTCCAACAACAGTATCATACCCATCAGATAAATTCATAATAAACTCATCTGCATTTGCCAATTTACAAGCCTCTATAATCTCCTCTTCAGTTGCTTTTTCATTGCTCCACAAGATATTATTTTTAACTGTATCATTGAAAAGAATAGTGTCCTGCGGAACGTATCCAATATGCCGTCTAAAGGAATAAATATCTAATTCCTGTAAAGGCTTCTTATCTGCTAAAATCACCCCCTTATCAGGTTCATAAAATCCGATGAGCAAATCAATTAGAGTTGACTTTCCAGATCCTGATTCACCGATGATTGCTGTCATCTTACCCTTTTTAATTGTCATATTAATATCATTCAATACAGGATTATGGCCAGGATAAGAAAAACTTACACCTTTGTATTCAATGCCATCAACTATCCTGTTAAAAATGAAATTACCCGTTTTTTGAATATTTTCACATGCCAGCCTGTTCATATTATCTACCTGTTCATAACTTGGACAAAAGTTCACGATGGCATGTTTAGTTGATGTAAATCCCCCTATCATCGGAAGAATTCGTATAAAAGAATATCCCATAATGCCCATCTCTGCAATCGTGAGCTTAGAATACTCAGATGATATATACATTGTGATTATAATAGCCATCCATCCAAAAGGCTCAAAGATCTTTGGCAGTGTATTGCTTAAGACTTGAGACTTTATTTCAAAATTACAACGCTCACTAAAAACCTCATCAAATCTTCTTGTATATTTTGTATGATTTCCATATCCCAAAATCACTTTTGCTGCCCCCAGGCTTTCATGTATTAGCTCCATAACCTTATTAGATGACACAGTGGTTCCTTTACCCAACCTGTAACTTGCTCTACTAAAAAACATAAAAGGCAAAATAAAGAAACATCCTAATACAACTGCAATGGAAGTGATTTTCCATGAGATATAAAAAGGTACGGCAATAAAGAATATTGCCCGTATTAACTCAGAAAGCATTCTACCAACTAAAACAAAGGTATCTCTAACGTTATCCATTTCGCGAGTTAATGTATTTAGAATTGAACCATAACGCTGTGTATTGAAAAAGTGCCATCTGGCATTAAAAAAAGCATCAAAAGTCTCTACAGCCAGAGACTTTATCATAGTATACTGGGTCCTTAGAATTAACCAGTTTGCAACTATTATGGAAGCGCTAAGTAGAGTACTAAAGAGAAGAAAAAGAGTTAAAATTCTAATTTTTGTTACGCTGATATCAAGCAAATTAAATAACTTAAATAATCTTTGTGTTATTGAGCTAACGTCTTTGAACTCCGGATTAATGAAAACATCAATAACAGGTGCTATCAATAGAGTACCTGCAACCTGGATAAAACAGACAAAAACGAGCATTAATATATTTAAGATTAAAAAAAGAGGATACTTTTTACAAAAGATCCAAATAAGCTTTATGATTTTCATATTATTCCTTATCTTCCTAAGTAATCTTTTATATAAACTTCCTTAATTCTCTTACCCATACATCCAGCCAGTCTTTTCTTGCATAAGCAAATCTATCACAAAACTCCTTTCTGGCGCCCTGCACCTTATCACTCAACCACCATTCTCCTGGATTATCAAATATTTCATTAACCTTTTTCGCAGCACTAATTGGATCTTTATAAAGGATGCCAGCATCCCGTAATAACTGAAAATAAGGCTCGGCTTCAGGTCTCATAAGAAATATATCGTGGTCCCAGTACAAAACTGTGGGGGCATTAATTACTAATGCTTCTAAGAATGAAGTAGCCGGATAGTCTACTACAGTAATTCTCGCCTTTTTCATCAGATCAGTGAGTACACCTTTAACAACAAGCTTTATCTCTGGAAATAACTTTTTGATACTATCAATTTCCTTCCATCCACCTTCCATGCCAGAACGGAAGAGGATATCTTTTTTAATTTGCTTTGATACTGTATTACAAAAAACTTTCATACTATTGAAATAATAAGCTATATCATCCGGAAAAAAACAAGTGTCTAACCTTCTAACATACTTGAAACATGTCGAACCCACAAACACAATGCCATTATGCTTAATATTATAAGAATAAGAATCTATTAATTTTGACAAGTATGGACTTGGCAGTGTGATAACCTTATTATTGTCCTTGCAAATATGGCCCCAGGAATAAAAGGTTCCTCTTTCAACTGCTAGTTCCTCTTCAGGAATTGAGAGACTACAACCATAGCCTCCTCCATGCTGAAATTCTGCCAGTTCGGCCCCCTTTAAAACGGCCTCAGCTGCAAAATATTTAAAAAGCTCACTATGACTCCATCCGACTGCAGACCCTAAAAGATTTAAATTTAAATTTATATTTTTTTTAACATTATTGGAGTAATGAAAGTAATCTTCAACATAACATATAGGTATAGCATCGGAAATAGTTTTATTGAGAAGTGTCTCAAATCTATTGCCATAACTCTCAATCACCAATCTCTTCCTCATCTGAGCAGACATTCTTTTCATTAAATTTAGTTCTGTTTGAGGACAAATTAGCATAAAATCTCTGAAATCTAATTTACCAAAGCCGATCTTTATTTTGAGTTTTAAGAGGTCTTTAATACCTACATGGTACATATTTGATAGAATTATTTTACCTCTAAAGGCCGATTCAAAAGGAGTTTTTAGATAATTAAACCACCTCCTTTTCAATCCTTGTTTTGTTTCATTTATCCTATCTTCTATTGCGTAATCTTTGACAACTGTTTTTTCAGGGCACAGTTCACGCGCCACTAAACTGATTAACTTGAGATTATAACAATCACTTGACGATTTAGCGTTTATACCAAGCTGAAAATCACTGTAACTATATGATATAGGTTTGCATTTTTCTCTCGGCAAAACATATGTAAAAAAATCCGGATTGTGATTCAGAACAGCTTCTATTCTAATGTATTTATCATAAACCATTTGAATAAAGTGTAATAGCCAATAACCAAGCAGTACCCTCCAGTACTCAACCGGATGCGAAACATTATGAAGCACATTTAGCCATGAAGATATTTGAGGTAGTATTTTCTTATAAATTGCGAAACAATAGTCTGATGCCTCTTTAACTCTGTAGCCCGTTCTCCATGGAGAAGGTACTATCAAATCATTATTTAGCTCAAAAACCCCTCTTTCGTTTGCCAAACACCATGGCCCTAAAAACATAAGCTTGCTATCCATATCCCAGAAATCTTTTATGGCCGTTGTTGCTAAGCAATAGTGAGAGTTACGTATCATCTAATATATTCTAGATTCTTATTCTTTTTAAAATACATACTCATGCTCTCGTGCATATCATCATCAGGATGATGATATTACAGGAATTTCCATGTAACCTTTTAAGTTATTGAAATAATCATTAATTTCATGTTTAATATCTGACACGCTCCATTTATATGCTGATACGGGGTGTCCTCCGTCGCAATAGTCCAGCTTCTCATAAAATCGTCTTTTGACCTTTTTAAGCTAAAACCAATATTAAAATCAACCCATTCAATATTGGACAAACATATATTACGGATAATCTTTTCACAATACTTTGTTGAAATAATGTTCCAACCCGATTTCCATTCTGAGTCATTACTTGATTTATATCTCATTATGACATCTACTGGAAAATCATTAAAGAACCCATAAACAAACACGTTACCACCCTTCCTTACCAAAGATATCAGATTTTCCAAGACCCTCTCTGTATCATCAAAAATACTAAGAACACCAGACATTATTACAAAATCATATTGTGCATCTGATTTTTCCTCAACCAAATCAAGGATACTTCGTTGATAAAAATTAACTTCTGGCATTTTAAATGAAGCATGTTTCAGCATTTTCTCCGATATATCAAATCCTGTATAATTAAAACCAGGAAATATAGTACGAAGATAATATATAAGCTCACCTGTCGCACAACCTATATCTAAAAGAGAGGCGTTACTCTCTTCTTTGTTTTCTACAAAACGGGCAATATTTTTCCCTATAAACTTAAAATGTTCTTTTGGTGTATCATATCGGTTTTCATTAAGATAAATTTCTTCATCTATTTTGTGACGATACTTGTCCTCTTCACTAAAAAGCACTTCCTATATACCCCTTCTTAATTAAGTATTTTATATCTCTTGGTAAAGTAACTGATTTAAACCGCTAGGATTCTATATCTATAAACTGTTTTTGTTTTGGTATTTCCCACAACTTGTCATTGTCAAGTACTGAGAGAAAAGACTCTGCACTGTTGCCATCTCCAAAGTGATATACCGGTTTACGTTGTGGTTGTCCCTTTATTATTTCTATTGCATTTTTGATGGATTCCCCGGTACCATCAACATTTATTATTGACGGATGATTAAACCTGTTCAGTTGTCTGCTTTCTACATTTATCGAATATACACCATAAACAGGCGCCTCTCTCACACCGGCACTGGAATTACCCAATACAAACAATCCATTCTTCAGCAGTGTCAGAAAATACTCTATGCGCAACGAGGGGAACATGGCCACCCTCGGAACTCCCTTCAATTTTTCATATGCAGAGAAAATTAATTCACAGCCTTCATCGTTATTTGGAAATACCACAACGAAATTCGTTTCACTCGATAAGATCACTGACACTATCTCCTCAGAAACACGGGCCGTTTCTTCCAAGTCAGTAGTTACAGGATGAAAAATCACCAACCCGTATTCATTAAATCCAATGTTATAATATCTTTTTACCTCTTCAAGTGATGGCAAGCTCTGAGACAACATAATATCAATATCAGGAGACCCTATAATAAAGATCGATTCAGGATTTTCACCAAGCTGCCGTAACCGATTGGCAGCCTCATCATTGGCAACAAAATGGACATGCGCAAGTTTCGATACTGCGTGACGAATCAATTCATCCACCGTACCAGATAATTCTCCCCCCTCAACATGGGCGACAAGGATATTTCTTAAGGCACCTACTGTTGCCCCTGCCAATGCTTCCACCCGATCGCCGTGAACAACAATCATGTCAGGCCTGAACTCATTAACATATCTCGAAAGCCCATTAATGGTATTGGCAAGAACCAGTTCCATCGGTTCACTATGCCCTTGATTCACGTAAGTGTGCACACTTCTGAAACCCTGAGAAAGCCTATGGTCTCCAATGGCCTTATAAACCTCGTCCACCGTGTAACCGTAGCGTGAAAGAGTATGCATCCCTGTAACAAAAAGAGAATATTCGAAATTCGGAGAAGCATCAACCTTGAGGATAAGAGGTTTCAGTTTTCCAAAATCAGCTCTTGTACCGGTCAGAAAGAGGATATTCTTAGCCATATTATTGTTATAAATTTGAAACCTGAGATTATTAACAGTACCTTCATTTTATAAATTGCTCCAACATATCATAGTCAAGTTTCAAGACAAGATTCTCTGGCCTTAGCCTGTAAACTAGTTTTGTCATTTTATCTTCAGGCGCTTTATATAATTTATTCATAAGATTGATGTCTGCAATTTGTTTATCAGATATATTAAGCTTAAGTTTTGAACCAAATATACATTTAAGTTTTTCTGATTTAATTTGGAATGACTGGTTCTTTATTTCTTCAAACGGGTTGATTACTTCAGCCTCTATAATTTGCAATAATTCCACAATTTCTTGACGGTATCCAGGGCCTAGGACTTTCATTAAGGCCCTTTCCAATGCACTAATAACATAATGTTTGTACTTAAATAAGGAAATGGATAAATGAGTAAATATTTTATTAACTGTAATCGCTTTATTACTGCTAAAGTCTAAATCTTCATCATTGTCAAATAGTTCTTTTTTTGTATCTTCTATGAAATTATTTATTAAACCATCAAGCTTTTTATCTTTTAAGTTGATTATAGTTCTCAGAATTTCAGATTTTCTAATATCCAGATAATCGAGAAACATATAGACAGGCACTAACAATCTTGTATTATGAAAAACCATTATAATGAGATGTAACTTTCGGCATTGCAGATAATCTTCAAAACTCATCGTATCTGTTTGAACAATTATTTCTTCAACTTCACCAATCCTTCTTGATCTACCAAATAATTCATATTCCCCACAACACTCTGACGTTATTCTATATTTTGTTTTTATTCCATATTTCTTCCGATATAGTTGTGACTCAATGGTTGTCCCATTCAGTACGATTGTTTGAATGCATGAAAATTCTTTGATACCAGCATCTATTAAGTCAAGAATTCGCTAAAATGTGACTTTCTTGTTTCCAAAGGCAATCCAAGCATAATGTCAGAAAGATTATCAATTCCCCGAGAATCCATAGCATCTTGAATCTTACAGTACGCCTCTTGTTTTATGTTCCTTCTCATGACTGCATTTAATGTTTCATTATTCATGGACTGGACGGAACTTCGCAGTTGAACGGTTCCTGTCTGTACAAGTGATGTATTCTCAATAATAATATCAGCTTTGTTTTTACCTGTTGAACACCCAATATATCGAGGAAAGTTCGTTTTATCCTGTGCTTTTCTCAGGGCTAAAAACACATCTCGATCTCGTTCATACATTCCAAAATTTGGATCCGCAACTTCAATTCCATTGATATCAATATTTTCATTATAGATTTTGTCAGCTATATACATTATTTCATCATGTACACGCTTGGTAGAATAATGTACTACCTTTCTATAGAAATCCGTTCCTTGTTGACAAAATGCACATGTAAACGGACACCCACGGCTTGTTTCAATTAAAGGGAGTTCTGCATCTTCAAAAAACTTATCTAATAAACCTGTCAAATACGGGGAAGGAATGTCATTTAATGAGAGCACGCTCTCTTTTGTACCTATTCGCCTAATCTTTACCGCAGATTCTTGAGATGCATTTATACTATTATTTGTTTGATTGGTAATAAGAAACGGGTGATCTAAATTTTTAACTTCCTCTCGATCTTTGTTTTTTATGAATTCGGCAATTATCCTCTTCGAAACAAGTTCTCCTTCATATACAACATATATATCGATAGCTGGATTTTCTTTTAGATATTCTATTCTTTTAGAATGTTCCAAGCTTATATTTGGCCCACCTAAGACAATTAACAAATCACTATGATGCGATCTTGCTTCTTCAGCAAAAGCAAGTGTAAGCTTAGAATTCCACATGTAATTGCTCATCATTAATACATCAGGAACTTTTCGCAAAAAAGCTTTATTTAAATTAGAAACGGATTTGAATAATTCCACCTCTATTTGCTCACCAAATTCCTTTTTTAAATATGAAGCAATAAGCCCTACCGCTAATGGAAAACACCGGTTTTGGTTGCATCCATTTGATTCATGAGATAATTGTGCAAGATAAATTAACATGCATATTCTATCACTAAATGATTTGTTCCCATTGCAAAGCAGTATTATTTTCAATATTAACTATAACTTTTTTACCCAGAACTTCATAAAAATGTTTTGCTTTTATCTCTCCGGTCCCGGGACGCTTAACCCAAATATTATCCATTGTCAGTCTTTCTCCCTTTTTGATATTATCGATTGCAACGACTGAAGCATAAGCGAAATCTATAGTGGGTTGCTCTTCGTCCAATATCTCTTTCCCCCCCCCGAGGGCATTATGAATAGCTTTGGAACCTTCTATAAGATCCTTTAACTCATTCGGGTCTACAGAAATAGGAATATCCGGCCCCTGCCAGGATTTATCACTTGTAAAATGTTTTTCAATGATTGAAGCGCCAAGTACTACTGCAGCAAAACACGTATAATTACCCAGCGAATGATCACTCAAACCCAGAACAGTATCAGGAAATTCTTTGGCCATTACATTCAAAGCTCCAAGACGTACCTTGTCATACGGTGTAGGATATAAAGATGTACAATGCAAAAGTGCATACGGCACAGATTCATTTTCTAATATTTCCACCGCCATACGGATTGACGCAATATTATTCATGCCAGTACTCAGGATTACCGGCTTTCGGTATGCGGCAATATGTTTGATTAACGGATAATTATTGCACTCACCGGAGCCTATCTTGTAGGCACTAACCCCCATTGATTCAAGTCTTACTGCCGCAGCTCGGGAAAACGGTGTCGACAAGTAGATCATACCCTTTGATTCGACGTACTCTTTCAGCTTAAGTTCATCCGATTCTCCCAGGGAGCATCGGCCTATAATATCCCAAATACTTTCTTTTGCGTTGGCCGGAACAATATCATTCGGCACCATTTCATCCTCTATAACGTGACATTGAAACTTCACACACTCTACACCTGCAAGGCAAGCATCGTCAACCATGCGTACCGCCTTATTAAAGTCACCCTCATGGTTTATACCAATTTCAGCAATGACAAAAGGAGAATACTCCTGCCCTATTTCTCTCCAATCTATCTTAATTTTAACACTAGGCATGAAACATTATCCTCCTGCTTTTAGTGCAGCATCAATTGCGCGAATAGCTTTTATAATTTCACCGTTGTGGTTAATGCCAACCTCAACTGTGTTATAAGAGTTATGGTCATTGCCTATATGTTACCAAAGGTAAGTGTTCTCATCATTTGCTTTGACTATTATTTATTATTTCTTCAGAATTATCTATTTTGAATCTATATACTCATCCATACTGTATGGCGTTGTATCCACTCCCCATCTTTATATTTCCATAAATGTGGAGATCTAGCAGTATTAACTATTTCCCAAAAATATTTTCCAGAAATGTCCATATATTCCAGCATTTCATTAAAATACTTCTGTGGGAATTCTGAGTCGTACTTTTTTACAAGTTTGATTCCTTCTTCCCGTGTGATCTTACCATTCCTAATTTCCTGAGATGCATCGTATGTTGCACGTCCAATTCCAAACTTGATAAACGTCATATAGAAATGGAGAGGAACAACTTTATCATCTATTTCTGTATAACGAGAATATGTTCCTTCAGATCTTTCATCTGACGGGCGAAAACCTGTGTTTTCAACAGCATAATAATAACTCTCTTGAGGGTCCCACTTTTCAAAAAAACCAAGAAACGAAACCTTGATATCAAAGTTTTCAATTTCATATGGAGTGATAGGAATATACGCGGAAAAGTCTTCTAATGTATAATTATACTCTTTGATTAAATCCTTTATCTTGATTCCACCCAAAATCATTTCAGTAGGATCTTCTATGCTAAAAAAAGTTGGTGACATAAATGGATTTTCATTGTCTTCCATGGGATTACCGTATTCAGCTTGATTCTCTCCATACATAATCAATTTTATCCCCATCTTCCGAGCTAACTTGGGACCAATAACTTTTTGTCCATGTACGAATGGCTGGAACGGATGTCCAAGGTTCTCAAATGCTAACTTTGTAAGATGAGAATGGAGTTTCCCGTTCGGAGTATACAAAAGACTATCTATGCCACCAACTTTAGAAAGGTTGTTAAAATTATTCCACCCGGCCTTGGTAAACATATTAGGTGCCCATGTTACAGCAAGAGGATTCATTTTATACTTGTACTTTAGTACATGAGCCGTTAAACAACTATCCTTTCCACCGCTACTGGGGACCAAAACGTCATATGATCCATCTTTACTCCTAAACGCACTTAAAAGGTCAAAGAGTTTTTTTTCTCTTTCTTCCCAATTGATTTCTCTTTTTGTTTGGTTGTATTGGCAAGCAGAACAAATATTATCTTCAGAAAACTTAATAGTTTCCTTTCTATTGCTTTTATTTTTCATTTCGACAGTTGAATTTGGTCTCTGGTTAGAAATTACACATCTCTTACAATATATAACTTCTTTTGGAAGGCCATAATATGCCTCTAATTGTTCCAAACCACTAAACCTCCAGAAACTGATTGCAATCAATTCTTGATATTTCGTAAGGCCTAATTTTGCCTTGATTTTCTATTTGATTATCAAAAACAAATGCATGATGAACACCTAACTGTTCAAGCACTTTAAGGGTATCATAATTATATGATGATTTATACCCATAGGGATAACAAAAGCTTTTAACTTCCAGATTTAAAAAGGAATCTAGATAATCAAATGACTTTTTGACCTCAATCCGTTGCTCATCATAAGACAATCGAGATAAAACTCTGTGGGAAACAGTATGTGACCCTACAATAGAACCATATGAAGCTAACTCAGATATCTCTGATTGAGTCATGTATACTTCATCAAACAAGGTGTTTTCATCGAAATAGTATTTCATGAGTTCATCTAGTAACTTATCCCTATAATCATATGAAACAAAATAATTAAAGAGCCTTCTCAAAGACTTTTCAGCTTCTGTGTAGTGGCTATGGGTATATATTTCTTTATCGAATTCACCTATTAAATCGGTATCCAACATCGTATCAGCAACTAAGCTTAATGCTTTTTCTAAAATTGTTTCGGCACCATATTTTCCCTTTAAGTAATGTACACGATGAACACCTAATAACTGCTTCTTGTCGGTGGTATGAACTCCGGTAGGAATATAGAATATCCCCCAAATCTTCTTATTCAAAAGAATCGGCAAAATTTCGGCGTAGTGGTCCTTCAGCCCATCATCAAATGTTAGAACAACATTTTCTGAGAGTCTATTATTTTCTATACATTCAAAAAATTCTTCTTTACTAAGAAAGCCCCATTCTTCTTCGAAGAAATCTAGCTGACGTTTAAAAATATCAATGTCTAGGTAATTGAAGTATTGATATTCATTAAAATCAGGTTTAATATAGTGATACATTATAGTTTTCACTTCAAAAAATCCTGTTCAATTATTGGAAAATCACTCTCAAGCTTTGATTGTTTTCTCAAATATCTAAGACAAGCTCCATCAGAGAAATTTTCATATAAAATCTTTGTTTTTTCAGCTGTTGCATCTACTCGTTTATATGTTTTTCCACAAATGTTTTCAATTTGCTTTTTCTTTTCAACTTTTTCAAAGTTTTTTACTAACTCTATAAAAACATGAGTCATTTTTTTAATTAATCTATTCCCAATGGTGCAAGGCGTATCAAATGGAAGAATCTTCCCTCTTATATGGTGAATAATTTCACCTGTGTCAACTCCATAATCAATATACATATAAGTACAGCCGAGTAGATGAAGGTCATTATTAACAAGAGCATGAAAATTTGTGCCTGACCCAAAATAATATGGAGATAATCCCAAATGTACATTAATAATTTTATTAGGAAATATATCGATTAGCGGCGGTTTTAAGATACTACAGCCGTAGGTAATTACAAAATCTGGATTTAACCTAACGATTTCATTTATAATGTATTCACAATTTATTTCACCAGGTTCAATAAAAAATGGGTTCCCTAGAGATTCTCCACCTAAAACAACATCTGAAAAGAAGTCTCTCTCCACTTCTTGTCTCGTGTAAAAATGCAAGTTTTCGATATTATCAATTGAATCTGAAACATTTCCGATTTCTTTTACAGGTTTTTTATTATTTTCTATATATGTTTTCAATACATCTATGCTTTTAGATCTAGAAAACATAATTCTGAAGTAGCGATGTCTTAAATCGTTTGAGGTTAATATAATTATTTTTTTCACGCTAAATTTGCGAAATTCTTAAGAATATCAAGTCCATCATAAGAACTCTTCTCGGGGTGGAATTGACATCCATGAATATTGTTATATTGAACGGAGGAAACACATTTCTCACCTGAATAGTCTACAAATGATGTTATGACACTGTCCTGCTCTGGGACAACATGATAACTATGTACAAAATATACATCGATACTCTCGTGACCTTTTAAAATCGTACTATCCCAACTAAGATTTCCTTTTTCTAACTGTACCCAGCCGATGTGTGGTAATTTGTTCTTTTCTTTCAAAGGTAATCTTTTAACATTTCCAGGGATTAAGCCTAGCCCCTGATTGTAACCGAACTCCTCACTTGATTCGAACAACAATTGCATTCCAAGACAAATCCCTAAAACAGGTTTCTCTGAAGCAGAAAATTCCTTTAAAGTTGTTACTAAAGAAAGCTCTTCCAGTTTTTCCATTGCTCTACCGAAGGCCCCTACACCAGGTAAAACCAAGGTGTCAGAGGCAAGTATCTCATCCCTGCTTCTAGCCCTAAAGGAATCAACACCAATACTATTGAATGCATTTATAACGCTTCTTAGATTTCCTATCCCATAGTCTATAATTGCGACCTTTAACATTATTTTCTCACTTCAATACCATGTAATGCCATTTCATTTTTTACACCACTGATTTTCTCCAAATTGTAATGAAATATTGATGCTATGGCGGCAGCACTACAGTCAACTTTTATAAATAAATCTATAACGTCTTTCTTATTTCCTGCGCCACCAGAAGCTATCACAGGGACAGATACACTTTTATTAATTTCATTCATTAATTCTGTGTCATATCCCTTTTTTGTGCCATCTCTATCGATAGAAGTTACCATAATTTCTCCAACTCCTAAGTCTTGCAATGTTATAGACCATTTTTTTGCATCAATATGGGTTCTCGTTCTCGCATTATCAATAAACACCTCCCAATAGCTTTCTCTTTGCAACGCAACTATCGATCCAATAATTGCTTGAGCTCCAAAAGTACTGACAGCCTCTGTAATAAACTCAGGGTCCTTGACTGCCTTAGTATTTATAGCAACCTTATCAGCACCCGCATCCAAAGCATTTTGTATGTCAGTAATAGTCCTAATTCCACCACCTATAGTAATTGGAATAAAAATATTCTTTGAAGCTTCAGATATAATTTCAATTAAGGAATTTCTATCATACAGTGCAGCAACTGCATCCATGAAAACAATTTCATCAATTCCCTCTTTCGCGTACCTCTGGCAAAGCTCCATAGGATTACCAATTTTGCGAAGCCCCTCTAAATAAACACCTTTAATGACATATTTATTTTTTATATCAATACGAGCAAGAACTCGTTTCTTCTCCATATTTTTTTTCCTAAATTGATCGTTTTATTTCTTAAACCCATTTGTATATTTCAACATTTCTCTAACTAACTACATGTCTTGCATACTTCATGCACGCAGAACATATATTGTCCTCAAAAACGATTCCTGGTCGTGTATCTGGCATTAAGCTTTTGTTACAATATTTCAAAATCTCCTCTTGATATAAAAAATGAATGAACTTTGATTATCTCATGGCTTATCATTTTCACCAGAAAATGATTTCATGTTTCTCATAATCAGGTCCGCTAGGTACATATCCCAGCTATCATCAACTTCTAATGAACGCTCTTGTGGCATAATATATGGAAAAACGGTACTGGCATATAACGTCTTTTCCTTAAGAAGAATATCTTGGCGAATTAAAAAAATGGCGCCATTTTGAGCATAGGCTGGTTTTAAAGTCTGTCGGCGTAAATATTCTTTGGGTTTACTCAAGAAATTCGTAAGACTACCATCTTCAGAAATACTCCATGTGAAATTAGGATGTAACTTAGATTCACAAACACTGATAACACAACCTAAATCCTTTTCTAAGGCGATAGAGATAGCATCATCAATATCACGAGCTGTGCGCATTGGGGATGTAGGTTGTAATAGCATTATATAATCAGCATTGTAATTCTCATTAGTTACCATCCATTCAACAGCATGAATAACAGTATCTATATGTGGAGAATCATCCTCAGCTAGAATATTTGGCCTCATGAATGGGACTTCAGCTTTAGATTGGAGCGAGATTTGTGCAATATCTTTATCATCCGTTGAAACAATTACACGACTGAGACTGGTGGACTTAATAGCCGCTTCAATTGTCCAGGTAATCATTGGTTTATCAGCTATTACTTTTATATTCTTACCAGGAACCCCCTTAGAACCGCCACGGGCAGTTATTAATCCAAGAACAACTGTTTCCAACAACAATCTCCTTTATCAG
>Ga0187827_10005284_pt1 | contig 15354 bp, 9 predicted proteins | sample ETNtaG_39_FD_167969 | JGI IMG/M metagenome (GOLD analysis project Ga0187827, IMG submission 167969) | Marine microbial and viral communities from oxygen minimum zone, Eastern Pacific Ocean - ETNP2014_SV_150_PacBio MetaG (Illumina Assembly) | ecosystem: Environmental > Aquatic > Marine > Hypoxic...
TTGATACTCCAGATAAGATTGACAGGAAGTGGTTGAGCAAACTATTGCACCTACTTGTCGCACTTCCCTTCCTAGTCATGGCATTCCTGTTTCTCTCAGATACTTACGCCTATCGATTGGTCTGGGAACATGGGGGTGCAGACCTTCCTCTGCGCTATCGACTGGCAGCACTTTGGGAAGGGCGTGAAGGTCCGATATTGATGTGGGCTGCAACCATGGCCCTCATTGGGGCGATGACTGATGAAGTGATGAAAGGAGAAAGTATGGCTTGCAGAAAGAAAAGAATGGCTGCTTTCCATGGGTTCAGCGTATTCCTGTTATTTCTAGCTTGGAGCATGGGCACTTTCGATGCTGCTGCTGCTCCAGATGCTCCACGTTCACAATTGAACGAGTTACTACAGACCGACCTAATGGTTATTCATCCACCAATTGTATTCCTGTACTATTCGCTATGTATCGCCCTGAGCAGTATTGTGATCTCGACACTGTTCAGCAGTGATGTCGAGATGGATGGCCTGCGACATCGATTGCTTCCTGTGGCTAGACCTGCAATGTTGGTCGGAACACTTGGAATCGGTCTAGGTGGATTGTGGGCCTACACAGTTCTCGACTGGGGCGGATATTGGGCATGGGATCCTGTAGAGACTGCAAGCCTACTCCCATGGTTAGCCATCGTAGTATTGTTACATCTTCCACAGCGACCGGGTAAAACGGATGCACGTTGGTGGGCTCTAGCTGGAATCATGCCAGGTGCGCTGGCCATGATGTCAACTCTGGTCACCAGAGCCAATGGAGTCTGGGTCAGTCGACATGCATTTGTTGGTGATGGAAGTGGAACCATCCCAAGCGATGTGTGGAATCGATTGATGCTCATTCGAGGAGATATCGGCGTGGGAATCGAAGTGGTAGGATATCTGCTTCTCATCATTCTAACCCTGTCTACATGGGTTGCATGGTTGATCAGACAAGAACTACGACAAGAAGAAGACGGACACGGATTATCTTGGAACTGGTCCATTCCATGGATGGTCATTCCAGCCTCAGCCATCTTGGTGACTCTGTTCCAGCCAATTGGAGAACAAGAAGTGGCTGACCTGTTCTGGGGTGGAGTATCCGGGATTTTCATCAGCATCGTTGGTTTTGCACCTCTACTTTCATTGATTGAATACAAGAAAATCATTCTGGAACGCTTCAAGAACCCGGTAAACAGCCTGATGTTGTTAGGCACATTTGCAGCAGCATTTCTCTCTGGAGACCTGATTATTGGAGCATTAGCGATACTGATGGTTCTGCCTCTGGCCAGCAAAAAGGAGGCGCAGAGTTCTGGAGCATTACTGGTGATTCCTGTACTGTTCTGGATTTTCGCTGCATGGGCCCAAATCGTAGATATCCAGACTTCTGCAGTTGGGATGGGAGTGATTTTGCTACCATGGTTGATACTTTCTGAAGAAGGGCGCAGCGAATATGGACCCCAGAGTCTAGCACTGCTTGCGCCTTCTACCATCGGGGCGGCATTCATCCTCTTGACGTGGATGCTGTTGTTCGCCAGCATTGATTCGCCTCGATTTGAATCACAAGAATTGTTGGGTTCGATATTAATCTCAATCGTTGTTCTAGCATTAACGGTGTATGGTTGGAGAAGAAATGTTGAGAAGAAGAAACAGTTATTGTTTGCATTTGGAATATTGTTGGCATCTCTGATGCTCGCGGCTTCTGCACCTAATTCTCTTCCTGGAGATTCTGCTGATACCCTTTCTGGAGTCTTTGTACGAGGGCATATTGCTTGGCTTCTCACATTACCTCTAGTGATGGCAATTCCATCCCTGTCGACCGAACTTGGGCGAACAGGCAAGACACTGAAAGCGAGAGTGCAGAAATTTGGATTGAAGGGGTCAAGCAATCGTTGGAGAATTCTAGGGGCACATACCGTTCATCTCGGATTGTTGTTACTCTTGCTTGGACATGTGTTCACAACCACGCTTATCGACAGAGGAGATGCTGGACATAGGTACAGCCTGAACAAGGATCAGGCGACAATTATCGATGATGAAGCATTCATCTTTCGAGGAATTGACGTCATTTCAATGGATGATTCGGAGTTTGAAGATAGATTCATTGTTGGAGACGGATACATCGGTGCAGAAATCGATGTCCATGAAGTAGTGGATGGAGAGATTGGGGACTTGATAACTACGCTGAAACCAGGGGTCCTCAGATTTGATTCTCCTAATGGGAGAGTGACGGCACGTAGTGAGATAGATAGCCACGCACGATACCATGGAGACCTGATAGTCATCTTCGACTCAAGTCAGGCTGGTGGATTGATGAGTGCTTCGTTGATGGGTGGGCTGGAAGAGGTAAATTCCATCAGAGTGACCATCTATGACCTCAATGGGAGCCACTTGGTCTGGATTGGTTGGTCGTTGATGTTGCTTGGATTGGCACTGGGTTCCGCTACTTGGAAAAAGCCACAAAGCAGCGAAGAAGAATGAAATTTCGGGGTTGCTTTAGCATATCTCTGGTTCTGTTCAAGGCCGTTTCAATGATAAAGGGGGAGTCGGTCGGCGGCTCGCCCCTAAGGGGGAGGATGTGCTACCTTGGATAGTGGAACCATCGTTCATGTAGATTATGAATTGTATAATGCAGACACAGGTGACCTACTGGAGACCACTCTTGAAGAGGTCGCCAAAGAACATGAGATTCATCAGGAAGGGCGAGGCTACAGCCCATTGGTCACTGTTGTCGGAGGAGGACAGTTGATTGAAGGATTCGAAGACAGCCTGCTCGAAGCCGAAGCCGAAACCGAGTACGATATCGATATCGAGCCAGCCAAGGGATATGGGGACAAGGACACCACCATGATTGAGACAATCAATCAGGACAAATTGATGCGCGCAGTAAGCGACCCTCAATCTCTGGGCATCGGTTCGCCCGTTGAAATTGGAGGAAGAACTGGAATCTTGACTCTCTTTGCTGCAGGACGCGCTCGAGTCGATTTCAATCACCCTCTGGCTGGACGGACACTTCGCTACAAGTACACCATCGTCAAAGTAGTCGAAGATCGTGCTGAGAAAGTCGTAGCACTTCTCAAATCTAATTCCGGACACGATGATTTTGAAGTCGACTTTGATGGCGATGATGTCTCTGTCATCGTTCCTCAGTCGATGCTTTTCGATACCAATGCAGCGATGATGAAGTTCCGAGTGGTTTCTGTTCTACGTGAAGCAATGGATGTTGGCAAGGTTTCTTTTGTCGAGGTTCACGAACCTCGTGCCGCAATAGAAGATGCTGATGACCATGAGCACGATTGTGAAGACCCTGATTGTGAACATGAAACTCATGCTCACGGCGAAGAAGAGTGATTCTTCAGCCAAAAGGCAATGCGTGACTCCCTAGTGGCGAGTCCAAGTGATATTGGTGATGGAGCCGAGTAAGATGACGGAAGACGAGGCTTCTGAATCTGATGAAGACAGTAAGGGTGATGTGAAATCTGATGAGGAAACTCTGACATTCACTCCCCCTTTGCCAGATGAACAGTACAGTAAATTCGAGATGGCCTCAGTATATCTGTTACTGGGAACTCTATCCACTCTCATCTTGGGCTCATTATTGCTCCCATCCCTGTTCTGGGATGGATTCCTCGGACCGATGGTATGGGATCCGGTGAATGAAGATGCATCGAAGGGGGACGCTGGATACAATCCATTCAACACGATGTTGTTCACCAGTATCTTGCTGTTAACCGCGGTTGTCCTTTCTGCCATATTCCGGAAATCAGCCTTGCCAGCAGACCCACGTACGATTCTGGTCTTCATCCCATGGGTGGCTCTAGCCAGTATCGTCAGGGTTCTAGAGGATTCTGAACTGTACCCTGAATCATATCAGATACTGTTCATTTCACCCATCATACATTTTCATCTCGCCATATGGCTCACTATAAGCGCAGCACTGGGTGGGTGGGCGGCACGAATTCCAGAATCTTCAGAGAACAATACTGCATCAATATTGAGTGGAAGACACCGCCTGATTTCCATCTCCATGTTGCTGCTGATGTGGCTCCTGTTCTATTCTCCCGCTCTGGCATCTGATTCGGAGATTGGCATCCTGTGGCCGGTCATTGCCCTGATCTGTTCTGTGATGGTTGCAACTTGGTTGTCTGCTGAAGAGCAGTGGGGTGGAATGGAACGTGCTCTATTGACGGTAGGTTGGGGAGGAGTCGTCATGGGCTTTGGATTCTGGCTTCAGTTTCAATCAACACCCTGGCATCCTTCCAATGAGGCTGCATGGTGGCCAGTTTTCATCATTCTCGGAATTCCAACTTTGATATGTTGGCAAATGTTTCGAATGGGAAACTCAGCAAACTTGAGAATGACTGCGGCTGGATACGAAAGTGGCGTTCTTCCAAAAGGCATCAGTGTGGTGGAGTGGGAAAAGGGAGAGCCTCCTGAGAAAGAGGAGTATGAAGCGGATGCCCGCATCGCCTTGCTCGCCAACCCATTGGTACTCGCATTCACCTTTGGTCAACTGTGCGATGGGTTGGCAACATGGATGGGAATCGATTTCTTTGGCTATAGTGAGAAGCATGTTGTCAGTTCCCAGATAATCGAATGGGGGGCTGCCATTACCGGAGATGCCGGAGCATGGCTGTTCTTCTTGACCAAAGCGCTGTTGACTACAATATTGATCTGGGTGTTCACAGAGATTAGAGTTGAACATCGAAACCGACATCTCAGGTTGCTCATAGTCCTCGCCTTACTCATTGTTGGCCTTGCTCCAGGCCTGAGAGACCTAGGCCGACTGATGCTCGGCGTCTGAGGTCGGTGAAGGCCTCTCCAACCATATGCTTCAAGGCGGGGCTACAAGTCCCTCATGATGAGAGGGGGAAGCATGGACCGATTATCCACTCGTGTTGATAGAGGCGGACCTGATTTTGAAGTCAGGAAGCGGCACAATCAACAATTGTTGGATGAACTCAACAAACGGATGACTACTGCACGATCTGGTGGTGGAGGAAAATATGAGATCAGGCACCGCAGTCGTGGCAAACTATTACCTCGCGAACGTATCGAAAGAATCGTCGACGCAGGAACTGCATTTCTTGAATTATCTACGCTAGCGGCCAATGGCCTGTACGATGGAAATGCGCATAGTGCGGGTATAGTCACAGGTATTGGCCTCGTGCACGGAAGGGAATGTATGTTCATTGCCAACGATGCCACAGTCAAGGGTGGTTCATATTATCCACTCACTGTCAAGAAACATATTCGGGCTCAAGAAATAGCCGATGAGAACCATCTACCATGCCTATATCTGGTCGATTCTGGAGGAGCATTCCTGCCCCTCCAAGATGAGGTGTTTCCCGACAAGGGACACTTTGGTCGAATATTCCGAAATCAAGCAATGCTCAGCGGCAAGGGCATCCCGCAAGTAGCTGCTGTCCTCGGTTCATGTACTGCTGGAGGAGCATATGTCCCAGCAATGTCTGATGAGTCGATAATTGTCAGAGGAAATGGTACCATCTTCTTAGCAGGCCCACCTTTGGTAAAGGCTGCAACTGGTGAAGTAGTCACGGCTGAAGAATTGGGGGGAGCAGAAGTTCACACCGTGGAATCTGGAGTTGCTGACCACTATGCTGAAGATGAGACTGAGGCCTTGAGGTTGGTTAGGAATATCGTCGAAAATCTCAACCCGACTGAAAAGAGTAAACTTGACAGAAGTGCTCCAGAAGAGCCAGCTCATGATATTGAGGACCTCCTCGGGTTAATTCCTGATGATAATCGTACACCATACGATGTTCGCGAAGTAATAGCAAGAGTGGTGGATGGTTCCCGATTCCACGAATTCAAGGCAAGATATGGAACTACCTTGGTCTGTGGATTCGCCAGAATCCATGGGCATCCCGTCGGTATCGTTGCCAATAACGGCATCCTATTCAGTGAATCCAGTCTCAAAGGAGCGCATTTCGTCGAACTCTGCGGTCAACGTGGCATCCCACTTGTATTCCTGCAGAACGTCACAGGATTCATGGTGGGCCGCAAATATGAGGCGGGTGGAATTGCCAAGGATGGGGCCAAACTCGTCACTGCTGTTTCCTGTGTTCCTGTTCCCAAATTCACAGTTATCATCGGTGGGAGCCACGGGGCTGGAAATTACGGAATGTGTGGAAGAGCTTACGACCCAAGGTTCCTGTTCATGTGGCCAAATTCAAGAATTTCAGTTATGGGAGGGCCACAAGCGGCGGATGTGTTGACGACAGTCAAACAGGATCAAAGAGGGAGAGAAGGAAGAGAGCCGATGTATGGCGATGAGTTAGCCGCATTCCGATCTCCGATTCTAGAGAAATACGAAAGAGAAGGCTCTCCATATTATTCAACTGCGCGCATCTGGGATGATGGGATCATCGATCCAAGAGATACCAGAGATGTGTTGGGGCTATGTATCGCTGCCAGTTTGAATGCCCCAATGCCAGATACTGATTATGGTATCTTCAGGATGTGATTTTGCAATTGAAAATGTAAGAATTCCAATTGAAAGGTGAAAAGTATGGAGAAACCCCCTGATACCACTCTGGTGAAACTGGAGATAGATGATGCCAGTTGTCATATCATCCTCTCAAGAGAGGAGAAATACAACGCCATGAATTCGCAGATGATCGAGGAGTTGATTGGGCTGTTGAATTGGAGTGCCGATAATTCCGTCGCAACTCAAGGACGTCTTCACGATGAGGATGGCGTGCCATTGTTACGAGTGGTCATCATCAGTGGCGCTGGCAAACACTTCTGTGCTGGTGCCGACATCAATATGATGCGCGATGCCGGAGCAAAGACTGCTGAGCAGAATCGTGAGGACTCAAAACGTCTCGATGCCCTGTTCAACGGGCTCTGGTCCCATCCATGTTTCACTATTGGCGCAATCCAAGGAGTTGCTCTTGGTGGTGGCGCTGGATTGATTGCTTGCATGGATCATGTTGTGGCTGCAAGAAATACACGTATTGCTCTTTCAGAAGGGAAACTTGGGATTCTACCTGCTGTCATCGGACCCTATGTCTATCGTAGAGTTGGGAGTGCTTGTTTCCGTAGGTTGGCTATGCAGGCAAGTCGTATCGATGCAGACGAGGCTCTACGCATTGGCATGGTTGAACAATTGGTCGATACAGTGGATGACCTTGCAGCAAAGGTCGATGAAATGGTAGCTGAATTGATGACTACTGGACCGATGGCTGTTGCAAAAGCCAAGGAATTGACCCTAAACTTCGATAGATGGACCAGCAATGATGATGAATTACGACAATGGACTCTGGATTATACAAGCAGGATGCGCGCCAGTGATGAAGGTCAAGAAGGCTTGTCCTCGTTCCTTGAGAACAAAGATGCAAACTGGAAGTCCGGCTCAAAATGAGGTATTCAAATGGTTCTTGATTGGATGGAGGGCGCTGAACGTCCCTTCAGCAAAGTACTGGTCGCCAATCGTGGAGAGATTGCCTGCAGGATTATCCGAGCATGTAAGGAATTGGGGTTGAACAGCGTCGCAGTTCATGCTGAAGACGACAAGGACTCGCTATTCGTGGAGATGGCTGATGAATCGATATTGCTTGAAGGCACTGGGCTGGCTCAGACATATCTCAATGGTGAACAAATTATCTCTATCGCTCTGAAGAATGGAGTTCACGCTATACATCCCGGCTTCGGTTTCCTTTCAGAGCGCTCAGATTTCGCCAATGCTGTCAACTCAGCCGGATTGGTGTGGGTTGGCCCGCCTGCACAAGCCATCGACTCGATGGGTGACAAGATGACTGCACGAAGACTGATGCGTCAGGCTGGCGTTCCTGTTATTCCAGGTGAAGAAATAAACGAGTCCGACCCTGAAAAGGAATTGGCTGCGATTCATGAAGCCTCACAACGAATAGGCCTCCCACTGATGATCAAGGCAAGCGCTGGTGGAGGTGGTAAAGGAATGAGGATGGTTTCAGAATTCTCTGGAGTGAGGGGCGCGGCACAAGCCGCTCGACGTGAAGCAGAAGCAGCCTTTGGAGATGGCCGAGTCTATATTGAGAAGATGTTAACTTCATCAAGACATATCGAAATACAGATTCTCGCCGATTCGTTCTCCAATGTCATACATCTAGGTGAGAGGGAATGTAGCGTACAACGTCGTCATCAGAAGGTGTTGGAAGAGGCCCCCAGCCCTGTGGTCTCAGAAGGATTGCGCGCACAGATGGGAGCGGCTGCAGTCAATGCAGCAAAAGCGGTATTTTACGAAGGTGCTGGAACTGTTGAATTCCTTGTCACTACGCATGGGACCTTTCATTTTCTTGAGATGAATACCCGGATACAGGTTGAGCACCCGATAACTGAATGTGTGACTGGTGTGGATCTTGTGGTTGAACAATTCCGAATCGCAGCAGGTCTTCCACTGAATCGTGAACAGACAGATATCAGTATCAATGGTCATTCGATTGAAGTCCGGATTTATGCCGAAAGTCCGGCCTCGGGTTTTCTTCCAGCAACTGGAACATTAGCACGTTGGCAAGCGCCCGAAGGACCAGGAGTTAGGGTGGATACTGGAGTTCGCCAAGGAGATGAGGTCACACCAAGTTACGACCCAATGCTGGCGAAGTTGATCGTTCATGCCAGCGACAGAAATGCAGCCATAAGAAGAATGAGGCGAGCACTCTCAGAATTCGTTATTCTAGGAACTGTAACCAATGTGGATTTCCTGCAGGACCTCATCCAACATCCATCATTCAAAGCAGGCAGAACCAGTACTGATTTCATCGCTGAACATTGGGGTAATGGTTGGACAGAGCAAGCACCTTCTATCGATGTTGTTCTCGCTGTGGCTGTTGCTGAAGCCAGTGGAATGCAGCGTAATAAAACGGTTTCAGCGAGCAGTGAGTCATTGGATCCATTACGCCATGACCCGTCGAATCCATTCTTGAGTATAGGAAAGCGATTCCCCTGAGGTGATATCATGCAGAACGAATTCCAAGATTGTAACTCCGAGAAATGGGTGGTGACACTTTCATCCTCTGCTCACGGATTCACTGTTGAGGCGATGAGTAGGGGTGCAGAAAACATTGCCGTTGATGTGCGTGCTGAACGAAAAGGCTCCAAGATATTACTGTCTGATGGAACGATGGCTACTCTATGCAAAGTCGGCGATGATTGGTGGATTCATCACTCAGGTAGGACGCACAAACTGCAACTCATCGAACCAGGACTCGATTCGTCTGAAGATTCAGAAGGTAGCCTAGTGGCCCCGATGCCTGGAACAATACTCGATGTCATGGTGACCAGAGGTGAACAGGTCGCAGCAGGACAAGCATTGATACTCATGGAAGCAATGAAAATGGAGCACAAGGTTGTCGCTCCTACAGATGGACTGATTGAAGCACTGCTCTGCAGTCAAGGGGACAGGGTTGAACAAGGTGCGGTGCTGATTGAACTCTCAGGCAAGGAATAACCTCATCAATAGTGAATATCATCGCGTGGTATGAGTCCCTTGCGTGAAGTCCCTGATAGGGTCAGTGCTGGAAGTCCTAACCCCATTTCTGATATGGCCAAGTATCAACAGATGTATGATTATGCATTGGAGGATTTAGATAGATTCTGGCTTGGAGTGGCTCGTGAAAAAATCACCTGGATGAAAGAGCCGAGCATTGGCCTCAGTGGTTCCTTTAGTGAGATACCCGATGGCCCGCTGAGTTGGTTCAACGACGGGAAATTGAATGTCACTGAATCATGTCTCGACAGCAACCTCGCTAGCAGAGGAGAAAAAATTGCAATTCTCTGGGAAGGCGATGAACCGGATGAATGCCGCAGAATAACCTACAACGAATTACATGGCGAAGTATGTAGGGCTGCGAATGCTTTGAAGGAACTTGGCGTCAGCAAAGGCGACCGGGTGATAATCTACATGGGAATGGTTCCAGAAGCGGCGGTGGCGATGTTGGCATGTGCCCGAATTGGCGCCATTCATTCTGTCGTCTTCGGTGGATTCTCTGCAGAATCACTCAGGGATCGTGTTTTGGATTGTGATTCGAGGGTAATCATCACGCAGGACGAAGGGATGCGTGGAAGTAGGAAGATTCCTCTCAAGGATGTCTGCGACGAGGCATTGGAAGGTGATACTCCTGTTCAGAAAGTTCTGGTCTACCGTAGAACTGGAGGGGATGTACAGTGGGATGATTCCAGAGATGTCTGGTGGCAGGACATTGTCCCTGAGCAATCCACTGAATGTGCGGCAACCGAATGCGATGCTGAAGACCCGTTGTTCATCCTCTATACATCCGGTTCCACTGGTATGCCCAAAGGATTGGTACATACATGTGGAGGATATATCACTTTCACCAGTTACACGCATGAAACCGTATTCGATCTGCGCGAGGACGACGTCTATGCTTGTATGGCCGATGTTGGTTGGATCACAGGACATTCTTACATCGTCTATGGGCCATTGGCCAATGGTGCAACTTCTCTGATGTTTGAATCCATACCCACCTATCCCGATGCGGGTAGATATTGGGACATGGTTGCAAGGCACGGCATCACCATCTTCTATACTGCACCAACGGCGATTCGAGCTCTAGCTGCTCAAGGTAATGACTTCGTCACCGCTCACGACCGCTCTTCGTTAAGGGTATTGGGAACAGTAGGTGAGCCAATCAATCCCGATGCATGGAATTGGTATTACGACGTAGTTGGAGAAGGGAGGTGCAACATCGTTGACACCTGGTGGCAGACCGAAACTGGTGGAATCTGTATCACTCCTATTGCCCCAGCAACTCCAACCACCGGTGGCTCAGCCACCCTGCCAATTCCAGGAATCGTTCCATTGTTGAATGACGCAGATGGAAACCGAATCGATGGCGAGGGGGAAGGGCTGCTTTGTCTTGAGTATCCATGGCCTGGTCAAGCACGAACAGTATGGGGTGACCATCCTCGTTTCGTTTCAACCTACTTTGAACACTTTCCTGGCCTCTACTTCACCGGCGATGGTTGCAAACGCGACAGCAGAGGATATTATTGGATAACAGGACGAGTGGATGATGTCATCAACGTCTCAGGACATAGAATGGGAACTGCTGAATTTGAATCGGTTCTAGTAAGTCATGATTCCGTTGCAGAGGCAGGGGTAGTCGGCTTTCCGCATCCAATCAAGGGTTCTGGAGTCTACTCTTACATAGTTCTCCAGCCTGATGAGACATGGAGTATGGATTTTGCAGATGAATTGAATCTATTATGCAGAAAACAAATCGGCGCCCATGCCAAGATAGACCTCTTCCAACATGTCCCTGGGCTTCCCAAAACGCGTAGTGGCAAAGTGATGCGACGCATCCTTCGCAAAGTCGCTGAAGGAGAACCTGATGCACTTGGAGACATCTCCACTCTTGCGGATCCCAGTGTGGTTGACGCCATCAAAGATGGAGCCAAGACTCTTTGATCAGAAGGAACAGGGCTCAAGCACATCCTTGCCCATGAACGGTATCAGCACTTCAGGGATTTTCACTCGTCCATCTTCAAGTTGATTCTGCTCCATTATCGCCACCAAGGCTCGAGAGGTTGCAACAGCGGTTGAATTGAGTGTGTGTACTGCAGCGTTACCATCCGCAGTACGATATCTCATACGTAGACGGTTGGCCTGATAATCAGTACAATTGGAGCAAGAGACGATTTCCTTGTAGGAGCCAGCACCTGGAAGCCAAGCCTCAAGATCATACTTGCGTGAAGCGACAGTTCCCATATCTCCAGTACAGATGTTGACAACCTCATAGTGGAGACCAAGTTCATCCCACAGGTCGATACAATTCTGAAGTAATTCTTCATGGTGACTCCACGAATCATCCGGATGGGAGATGACTATCTGTTCAACCTTGGTGAACTGATGAACTCGCCAGATTCCTCTGTCTGAGAGCCCATGTGCGCCAACTTCTCGACGAAAACATGGCGAGACTCCCACCATTCGAATCGGTAGCAGAGAAGGTTCGATCACCTCATCCATGTACATGGCAGTGAGTGGGTGCTCGCTTGTCGCTATCATGTACAACTTGTCTGGCTCAACGCCATACATGACTGTCTCGAAATCGGCCAAGTCGGTCACGCCTTCGTAGGCCTTACGATTCATCATCACTGGAGGTTGCACGAATGTGAATCCCCGATTACTCAAGAAATCAACAGAATAGGACTGAAGAGCCATTTCAAGTCTCGCAAGGTCACCTTTGAGGAAGAAGAATCGGCTGCCTGCTATCTTGGCAGCACGTTCAAGTTCAACCCATTTGTTCATCTCAATCAATTCATTATGGGTACGTGGTTCAAATCCAAAATCAGGCTTATCCCCATGCACTGAATGTTGAGTATTCCCTCCCTCATCAGCACCAACGGGTACCTCTTGGTGCAAGATATTTGGAATTCTCATTCGGATTGTATCTCTTTCTTCAAGCAGAACATTGGCCTTTTCATCAAGTGAATCTATCACATCTCCAAGGTCCTTCACTTGGGCCATGACTCTCTCGATCTCATCGGTGTCGCCACTCTTCTTGGCGGCTGCTATCTCCTTGGCAGCACTATTGCGTTGACGGCGTGCTTCACTCTGTTGATGGATGGCTTGTCGCCATTCCTCATCCAATCGTAATACTTCATCAATTGACTCATGAGAAATTCCTCGCTTGTCATGGTCTGCACGAATCAGGTCTGCATTCTCCCTGAACGATTTCATATCGAGCATGTCATCATCTCATAATGTAATATTGAATTCCAATGCTTTCCAACCGATGAAGGCTAATCCGAATACGATGTAACCAAGAATACTGCCTCCATTCAATAGTGGCAATCCTGCTTGAGGGATTCCGAGTGCTACTCTGGTCATCAAAATCAAGTATCCGAACAAGCCGCCGATAATGACACCGATAGCTACCCACAAGGCTGCGCTCTCTCCACCCACTGGTGCAAGATAGGTCATAGCCGAGATAACGAGCATTCCTGGGAAGATGATGTCTCCAAGTCCCATGAACATGGCCTCAGCACCACCATTCTTCGGTTTCTTGACCGGCTGCTGTCCTGAAGCACGTGCTGCTTCTGCCGCTTCTGCTTTAGCCTTGAATCCGTCCTTCTTTACCGAAGCAGAAGGAGCCGCCTCTTGTTCAGATGTTGATTCTTCAGTACTTTCATCATCCTCAGAATCTTCTGCATCTGCCTCTTCATCTTCATCATCCCCTCCATCATCGAGCATGGAGAATCCCTTCTCTTGAGGTGCAACCAACAATATCGGCAGATTAAGCCCAATCATGGTATCTGCAAGGTCGAGCATGTGCTTGGATTTGTGTACTGCCCAATGGTCATAGATTGCAGCCAATAACATGAATATAATCACCAACCATGGAACGAACGCTACTCCCAACATGACAACAACTCCTGAACCAACCAACACCCCTGTGGTGTTGACCACATACCATTCAGGTCTCCAAATTAACCACACCATCAACACAGTGGAAACGATCAAACCGACCCACGAAGAAAGGGGGTCAAGTTGAATACCACTCTTGATCAACATTTCATCATTCAGTTGACCACCACTCCAGTTTCCTTCCGAGTACCAAGAAACAACTGCTCCTTCCTCATTTGGAAGAATATGAATAGCATCCGAAGCATCATAATCAATGTGCATGTAATCTATCAGATTTGCACCCCTGAACATATGCAATGTTCCTCCACCTGCCACGAATAACTCATTCCAGCCTCCGTCGCCATAATCCCCCAACCTGATTGCATCGATGGGGCCTTCAAGTGCATCGTTACCTGCGAGAAGCATTCTCTTTTCCTCAGAGACTTCATCATCAGCGATATTGAAGTTCCATGACTTGACATCACCTGATTCGGTTCCTAACAACAACATCATTTCATTGCCAGATTGAGCGGAAAGGTTGTCTTCAGCCCAGGGAGATATGCCCCATTCAACTGCTGTGAAAGTAGTGATTCCATTCACCGAATAATTCCATATCTCCTCCACGTATTCTGCAGGACCCGACTTCCCACCAGTCTGTCCAGAGTTTGTCTCTGGAATCTTGAAGAGAGAGGCGTAGGAATTGTCAACAACCAACATTCTACCCTCAGCCACCTTGAGCGCCATCAATTGCCCCTCTCCAATATTCATTCCGAACGGAAGAAACCATTGCCCATCAGTGACTGCGGGAGGGAAATCGGCACCAATATCCTTGTTTGGATGATATCTTACCAAGCGAGGTTCATGGGTAATGGAATAGGTATAGTTCTGACCATCTATCGAGTGATTGAAACTCAATGAACATACAGCAGGGAAGGTGGCTCGTAGGCAGATATCAGAATCTATCTCAGTTCCATTGCGGTCGAGAACCCACATCAATTCTCCCCCCGAGACAACAAAAGAATCGCTCTGTTCGGTAACCCTCAGATTGGAATCAGGCATATCGAGTTGAGTCTGCCATTTCCAATCATCTTCTTCCGAAGTTACCTCGATAGAATGCGTGAATAGAGACGCGTTATCATCGTCAAGAATAGGTTCTCCCTCCTCATCAAGCAATGGTTCAATATCGTACATCATGAATCCAGTAGTGCCAAGATGTGAAATGAAACTACCCCCACTTTCATTTCCAACTGCAACCTCCTCCATGACAAATGGATCTGGACTCATATCAGGTGCAAGCACCAAATGGGCCAATGGGACGGTAGCATAGACCAAAGCCAACCAAAGAATAACTAGAATCCCTGTCTTGATTATCCATTCCTTCTTTTTCTTGGCCAACCAGATTATCAGAGCAGTGAAAGCGAATATCATCATCAACTCAAGTAATATCCAGCGACCTTGACTAGCACCTTCTTTGCCGAAAGCGCGCAATTCATCGGATTGGTTGTAGAATGGTTGTAGCAACATTCCAAGAGCGATGGTACCAACGAACATCGCAGCCATGGCAAGCATCGAGCCCCATTGTTCCTTCATCGCCTCGATGGCGTATTGAAACTCAGACTTGCGCTTTCGAATTTCCTTGTTCGGGGTTGCCCCTTCCCCTGACATGGCTGTGCGAGTATTACGCTCCCTTTCATGGCTTCTGCCCAGCCATGCATAGCATGGCTATGCGAGGACTGAAGTTCAATGGCCTGTTGTCAAGTTCGTCGATATGATTCGAGATTGGCTTGAAGGTCTACGTTCACGTGGAATTTCATTGGCTCTGGAAGCCACCAAAGAGGCTCTGAATAGCCTGAACAACCCACAACTCTGTGCTCCAGCCATCCACGTTGCTGGAAGTAACGGCAAAGGCACCGCCTGTGCCATCATCAGTACTGCGATGATATTGTCAGGCAAGAAGACTGGAACCTTCACTTC
>Ga0187827_10005286_pt1 | contig 15353 bp, 12 predicted proteins | sample ETNtaG_39_FD_167969 | JGI IMG/M metagenome (GOLD analysis project Ga0187827, IMG submission 167969) | Marine microbial and viral communities from oxygen minimum zone, Eastern Pacific Ocean - ETNP2014_SV_150_PacBio MetaG (Illumina Assembly) | ecosystem: Environmental > Aquatic > Marine > Hypoxic...
TAAGAAGTGCCAGATAAACTATAAGCCGGGTTCTGTCATTTAAACCTATCATTTCTCTAGGCCTTAAATCACTTTAAGGCTCAAGCAACTAACCCTGATGACTAGCCAAAGACAGCTTTTAGTTATTTCTAACAATGTCATCTCTACTCAGTCTTGCTCTCAGTGGGGTTTTCCATGCGCTGCTTGTTACCAAACAGCCGGTGTGCTCTTACCACACCTTTTCACCCTTGCCTTGATGAGGCGGTTTATTTTCTGTGGCACTATCCCTGGGGTTACCCCCGCCAGCCATTAACTGGCACTGTGTCTTTGTAGAGCCCGGACTTTCCTCTTTAAAACTAATTAAAGCGATAAGTCATTTATCTGGCTGGATCAAAATATTCATTATTTTAATTTTTTCAAGTAAAATTAATCCCTTAAAACAATTTACTTAATTTTTCAGCAATAATTAAGCATTCTCTATCTACTATGCCATTTATTAGTCTTTGCCTAAATCTTCTTTGAAAGCTTTTAACTAGTTTTAATTTTTTTGTATTGGTCAAGCCTTTAGTGAAATATCCAATTTTATTAAGATATTTAACAAACATAGTGATTTCCATATTTGAAATTTTTTTCTTTCTAAATTTTTTTAATTTTTTTTCCTCTATTTTGTGCCATATTCCAATTTTTTTACTTGCTAAATTCCTCCAAGGAAATTTTTCTCCTGGATCTTTTTTTCTTTCAAAAGCAATATCCGAATGTCCTAAAATATTAGAACTTTTTATTTTATATTTTTTAATTAAATATTTTGTTAATTTAATTAATGATAATATTTGCTTCTTAGAATAACTCTGATACCCAAAGTCGTGTCCTTTATTTGTTATTTCAACTCCTATAGAATTTCTGTTTAAAGAAATATCTTTTTTCCATTTAGATTTTCCAGCGTGCCAAGCTTCATATAATTCGGGTACCATCAAAATAATTTGACCATTTCTTTTTATAAAATAATGGCAACTTACTTTTGAATTGTCATCAGTTAGTCTTTTTAATGCCTTACTTTCGCTACGCATTCCAGTGTAATGATAAACTATGTATTTTATTTTTTTTGAATTTCTTCTTCTGGTTGAAAAATTTGGAGAGTAATTTTGTAAAGTTTTTATGGACATTTTAAGTCATTATATCACAAAATATAGATTTACTTTTAATAAAGATGTACAATAAAAAATTGTATTATGAACAAGATTTTGAAAGTTGTAATTTTATCATTGTTTATAGCCACCTCGTCTATGGCAGGTAGTGATGGTCAAAACGAATTGTCTAAAAATACAAATGGACAAGTTAAAGATTGTTTTGAAGGTATTAATCGTGCAGTTTTCTCTTTTAATAAAGGCTTAGATAATTTGCTAATTAAGCCAATTGCTAAAGGATATAGACATTTACCCGCTCCAGTAAGATCTGGAACAAGTAATGTGCTTACTAATCTTTCTTCGCTCATAACAATCCCAAACAACGTTTTACAGGGACAAATTAAAACAGCAGGAGTTAACACTGGAAGATTTATTATTAATACAACAGTAGGAATTCTTGGAATATTTGATGTAGCGGAAAAAATGGGTTTCTCAGAGTATGAAAAAGAGGATTATGGTCAAACACTAGCTGTATGGGGAGTCAGTTCAGGTTGTTATTTGGTATTACCGGTTTTAGGACCATCAACTATTAGAGATACCGCTGGTTCATTTATAAATGTAATGGGTGGAGATCCTTATTATGATATTTCTATTCATAGTAACAATGAATATCTAGACAAATCTGATTATATGTTAACTAAAGTTTTAACGGGTATAGATTTTAGAGCAAAAAACATAGAGTCATTTGAAAATCTTGAAAAAAACTCAATGGATTTTTATGCTGCAGCAAAAAGTTTATACTTACAGGATAGAAAAAGAAAAATTGCAAATACAAAACCAAGTGCAACTATTGATATTTTGTATAAAGGCGATGCGGATTGGGAAGAAATCGAAACACAATAATATATTAAAAACTGATGTATAAAAAAAAATTTTTCTTTTTTTTTTTATTAATTATTATAAATTTTATTTATATTAAAAATTCATTTGCAATCGACCCATATTCTTTTGTTCAAGAAACGGCTGACAAGGCCTCAGAAGCATTAAATAAGAGACAATCTAAAGAAGAAAAAATGGAAATATTAAAAACGATTGCAAAAGAAGCCGTTGATATAAGAGGTATTGGCTTTTATTCGCTTGGAAAACATAGAAAAAATATGACAAACCAAGAGAAAAAAGAATATTTAGATATTTTTGAAAAATATTTTTTAAAAAGTTTCTCAAGTAGATTGGCCGAATATACTGATCCAAAAATACGTGTAGATTCTCAAAAAAAACTTAATGACAAATATACTATGGTATCAAGTACCTTGTTAGCAACTGAAGATAAACCTGAAGTAAAAATAGATTGGAGGGTAGTGACTAAAGATCCCGATAATCCTCTTATTATTGATGTTGTTATTGAAGGTGTTAGTTTAGCAAAAGTTCAAAAAGAAGAGTTTAACTCAATTATCCAAAGTAATGACGGAAACATTAACTCTTTATTTGATAATCTCAAAAAATTTGTTGAAAAAGAATAGAAGCTAATGGTGGGCCCGCCAGGACTCGAACCTGGGACCAATACATTATGAGTGTACTGCTCTAACCAACTGAGCTACAGGCCCAAAATTATTTAGTTAAATATATCATTTTTTTATAGTTATCAATTAAAGATAAATCTTAATTGGTGGGCCGTGTTGGTTACGCTCCAACTACCCCTGCAATGTCAATGCAGTACTCTACTATTGAGCTAACGGCCCAAGTGATTAATTGTCTAAAAAACTTTTGAGTTGTTTTGATCTACTAGGGTGCTTTAATTTTCTTAGCGCTTTCGCTTCAATTTGTCTTATTCTTTCTCTAGTAACTGAAAACTGCAACCCAACTTCTTCTAATGTATGATCAGTATTCATGCCAACGCCAAACCTCATTCTTAAAACTCTTTCTTCTCTTGGTGTCAATGTAGACAAAATTTTTGTAGTAGCTTCACTTAAATTAGATTTTATAGCTTGTGCTAAAGGAGCTAAAGCTTTTGTATCTTCTATAAAATCTCCAAGAGTGCTGTCTTCTTCGTCTCCAACAGGTCTTTCTAATGAAACAGGTTCTTTTGATATTTTTAAAACTTTCCTAACTTTATCTAGTGGCATTCTTAGTTTTTTTGATAACTCTTCTGGTGTTGCTTCTCTACCAAATTCACTTAGGATTAACCTTTGAGTTCTGATAATTTTATTTATTGTCTCAATCATATGGACTGGTATTCTAATAGTTCTAGCTTGGTCAGCAATTGATCTTGTAATTGCTTGTCTAATCCACCAAGTGGCATAAGTTGAAAATTTATATCCTCTTCGATATTCAAATTTATCAACTGCTTTCATCAATCCAATATTTCCTTCTTGAATTAAATCCAAAAACTGAAGCCCTCTATTTGTATATTTTTTAGCAATAGAAATTACCAATCTAAGGTTAGCTTCAACCATTTCTTTTTTTGCAATTCTAGATTCTTTTTCTCCTTTTTGTATTCTGCTAACTAATTTTTTAAAATCTGTTACTGAAATTCCAAGTTTTTTGCTTATCTCTACTAATCTTTCTCTGATATTTTTAAATTCATCTTTATTTTTTTGTAAAAATTTTTTCCATAAATCATTTGTTCCCAAAAATGCTTTTAAATTTGGATTTATTTCATTTCCAACATAAAACTTAATAAACTCTTCTCTAGATATTTTGCTGTCTAGTGCAAGTCGCAATAAATTACCTTCTAGTGAAATTATTTTTTTATTTTCTATATAATGCTTTTGTACTAATTCTTCTAAAACTGAAGGTGAAAGCTGTAAAGACTTAATATTTTCAAGAATGCTATCTACAATCTTTTGATAATTTTTTTCTTTAGAGGTAGAGAAAGTCTCAGAGTTTAACAAGCTCTGAAGTTTTTCATTTTGGAATTTAATTAGTTTATTATATTCTTTTTTAAGAATACTTACAGTCTTTAGAATTTTTGGTTTAATCTCAGTTTCCATTGCAGCAAGAGTAGGATTAAATTCATCATCTGAAACTTCTGTAGTTTCCTCTGTTGTATCTGAGTCTGCTTTTTTTTGTTTATTATTAGAACCAGCTTCTTCATCTTCAGTATAATTTGTGTCTATATCTATGATTTCTCTAACTAAAATTTCATCATTTTGAAGTTTTGTATCCCATTCAAAAAATTGTTGAGCGGTAATTGGACTTTGAGAAAGAGCATTTAACATTACTTCTTTTCCTGCTTCAATTCTTTTTGCGATAGCAATCTCGCCTTCTCTTGATAAAAGTTCAACTCCTCCCATTTCTCTTAAATACATTCTGATTGGGTCATCGCTCTTTTCAATAGTTTTACTTTCATCTTTTGAGGAAGATTCTTTTTTCTTTAAAGTTTTGTAATCAGATTTTTTTTCGACCAAAGAAATTTTATCATCTAAGATATGCATGAAAGCTTGCGAAAGATTATCTGTAGATAGATTTCTTTTTCCTAGGGATTTGTTTAATTCTTCATACGTAATAAATCCCCTATGGATTCCACGACCCATTAGTCTAGCAAATGATTTTGTAATAATTCGTTCCACGGCAATAAAGTTTGGAAGTCTTATATAGTGAGAAATACAAAAAAATCCATATTTAAATTTATTGATTTAATTGATTTTTTGAGATTTTTTTAATTCTCTAATTTCGTTAAATGTATTTTCGTCTAAATCTTTTGAAAATTTTGATTCTAGTTTTTCTATTCTTATTTCTAGTTCATGATTTTTGATATCGCTAATTATTTCTTCGAGTAATTCTAGTGTCTTATATTCGTCATTTTCAATTTTATTTATTATATGCTTAATTGATGCAAATTGTGTAATTTTGTCTAGTATTTGAGGATCTAGGGATAAATCATTTTTTGATAAAGTTTGCTCATTTTGTAACTTTTTTAATAAATTATCATAAATAATTTTATTTTCATTTGAGAACAATTTTACATTTTCCAGTAAATTTAAATTATTTTTAACCAATGTTAAATTATTGATAATTAAGTATAAAAATGAAAACTCTTTAATTTCAATTGAACTTAAATTTTTTGTTTCATTGAAGTGTTTTTGAGTAGATTTTAATGATCTAGTTTTTTTATAAAAAGTTTTATTTTTATTTTGATTTGCATTTGGAGTTAGTAAACTTATTTTTTCTAAAAAAAACTCTAAAACATATTTTTTTATAAATTCATCCTTTATTGAATATGCTATAGATCTTATTTTTTTTTCGAATATTGCTAAAGACGAAGGTTCATTTTTTGTCTCATTTTTATAGTGATTAAATATAAAATTATGGATAGAAATTTTTTTCTTCTTGGTAAACTCAATAAAAAAATCTTTGCCATTTTTATTAACAAAACTATCTGGATCTTCATTATCCGGTAAAAATAAAAATGAAATTTGCTTTTCTGGTTTTAATTCTCTTATTAAATTTTCTGCAGCTCTTAATGCTGCTTTATAGCCACTTTCGTCACCATCAAAACAAATTATTAAATCATCATAAAATTGATTTAAGATTGATACTTGTTTATCTGTAAGCGAAGTTCCAAGATTAGCAACAACATTTTCTATTCCCTTACTTCTTAAACCAACCACATCCATATATCCTTCAACTAAATAAACATGTTCAATTTTATTTGATAATTTTCTTGCATAATCTAAATTATATAAATTCGAACCCTTTTTAAAAAAAGGAGTTTCAGGTGAATTAATATATTTTGCTAAATAATTATTTTCTTTTATTGTTCTCCCACCTAAAGCAATTGGTTGTCCGATAATACTATTGATTGGAAAAATAACTCTATCTTTAAATCTTTCTACATAATGATTCTTTTTTTCATCAAAATAAAATAAACCTGTATCTATTATATTTTTTTCATTGAACTTAGATTTAATTTTTTCATAAAAATTTGCATTGAAAGGAACAAAGCCAATTTTAAAATTTAATACATCCTCTTTAGACAATTTTCTTTTTTTTAAATATTCTCTTGCAAAATTTAAATCTCGGTTCTTTAAAAGTTCATTATGATAAAATTCTACATACATTTTAAATATTTCAGAATATTCATTCCACTTTTTTTCTCTTTCCTCATCTTTTTTAGAAAATGTATAAGGCTGCATGCCTGCTAGATTTGCTAAATACTTAACAGCTTCTCCAAATTTTAAATTTTGAGTTTTCATAATAAAATCAAAAATATTTCCATGCTCTGCTGTACTAAAGCAATGATAAAAACCTTTATCATCATTGACAGTAAATGATGGTGTTTTTTCCGTTTTAAATGGTGAAAGCCCTACAAATTCTTTTCCTCTTTTTTTTAAATTAACTGACTTTGAAACGACTGTTGAAACTTTTAATCTAGTTTTAATTTCGTCTAAATATTCTTTTGGATATTTCATAAACCAATATTATTTTCCCAATATCTTCTTTAACAAAGATCCTGCCTTGGAAAAATCTAATGTATCTGAATAATTTTTTTTTAACTCGCCCATTACTTTTCCAATATCTTTAATTGTGCTGGCTCCAATTTTTTGAGCCACCTCAGAGCATATTTTTTTTGTTTCCTCTTCACTCAATTGCTTTGGCAAATAACTAGATAAAATTTTGTGTTCATTTTCCTCAATTTTTAATAAATCTTCTCTATTATTTTTTTTATAAATATCGATTGATTCGACTCTTTGTTTAATCATTTTTTTTAAAAGCTTTTTAATATCATTATCATCTGTATTTTTTTTATTTGGACCAGACCTATTAGATATATCAAGATCCTTTATAGCTGATAAAATTAACCTATAAGTTGATATTTTAGATTTATCCTTTGCTTTCAAAGCTTCATTATAATCCAAATCAATTTTATTTTTGAGATCCATTAGTTTTATCCACTGTATAGAAAAAATTGTTCAAAAGAACAAATTGTATTTTAAAAAAAATATATTAGATCTGTTGCGAAAAAATACGTTTTATTGTATTAACCTTTAACTCATGAGTTGTAATTGAACAAAAAGCAAAAAGTAAACTCAACAAATTTTTCTCATTTATCATCAGGCGTTTTAGTTCTTGAAAATAAAACAATATTTAAAGGTATTGGTATCGGATATCAAGGAACAGCCACTGGAGAGGTTTGTTTCAATACTTCTTTAACAGGCTATCAAGAAATTATATCCGATCCATCTTATGCTGGACAAATTATCAATTTTACTTTTCCACATATTGGAAATGTTGGCACTAATAAAGAAGATCATGAGTCAGACAAGATTTGGACAAAAGGAGTTGTTTTCAATACAGAAATAACTAATCCATCAAATTACAGATCTTTAAAAAAACTGAATGATTGGCTGAAAAAAAATAAAATTGTGGGCATAACAGGATTGGACACCAGAAGCTTAACTAATTTTATTAGAGACAAAGGAGCGCCCAAAGGTACCATTTCTAATAATAACAAAGGTATTTTTAATCTAAAAAAATTAACTAATAGCTCTATTAAATGGCCAGGATTAAATGGCCTTGATTTAGCAAAAATAGTTACAACCAAAAAAAAATATATATGGAAAGGTTTCAAAACATGGAAAAAAGATAAAGGTTTTGAAAAAAACAATAAAAAGAAATACAAAGTTATTGCAATTGATTATGGAATTAAAAAAAATATTTTAAGATATTTTTCTAATTTTAATTGCCAAGTAATTGTTGTTCCTTGTAATCTTGAAGCTAAAGATATCATTAAATTAAAACCTGATGGCATTTTTTTATCAAATGGTCCTGGTGACCCAGCGGCAACAGGAAAATATGCAATTAATATAATTCAGAGCTTAATTAAAACAAATATTCCAATATTTGGAATATGTCTTGGACATCAATTGTTGGCTTTGGCACTCAAAGCAAAAACAAAAAAAATGAAATTGGGTCACAGAGGAGCCAACCATCCAATAAAAAATCTAATTAATAATAAAGTTGAGATTACAAGTCAAAACCACGGTTTCGAAGTAGTAAAAGAAAGCTTGCCAAAAAATGTTGAAGTAACACATAGATCTTTATTCGATAATTGCGTTGAAGGAATAAAATTAAAAAACAAACCTGTTTTTTCTGTTCAATATCATCCTGAATCAAACCCTGGCCCTCAAGATAGTCATTATTTATTTAATCAATTTATTAACGAAGTAAAAAGAAATGCCAAAAAGAACAGACATTAAAAAAATTTTAGTAGTTGGAGCAGGCCCAATAATTATTGGCCAAGCATGTGAATTTGATTACTCTGGCACCCAAGCATGCAAGGCGTTAAAAGATGAGGGTTATAAAGTAATATTAATAAATTCAAATCCTGCAACTATTATGACTGACCCGGATGTTGCAGACAAAACTTACATTGAGCCAATTACAGTAGATATTTTAGAAAAAATTTTAGTAAAAGAAAAACCTGATGCAATTTTACCAACGATGGGTGGACAAACTGCACTAAATTTAGCAATCAAAGCAGAAAAAATTGGATTACTCAAAAAATATGAAATTGAACTAATTGGAGCTAATTCTAAAGCAATTTCTAACGCAGAAGATAGAAAAAAATTTAGAAAAAATATGAGTGACATTGGATTAAATCTTCCAAAATCAGAAATTGTTAACAATATTAAACAAATTAAGAAATGCTTAAATAAAGTTGGATTACCAGCAATAATCAGGCCAGCTTTTACCCTTGGCGGACTTGGAAGTGGTATAGCCAAAAGTAAAAAAGATTTTTTCAAACATGTTAAAGAAGGCCTTGATGCATCACCAGTAAATCAAGTTCTTGTAGAAGAGTGTTTAGAAGGCTGGAAAGAATTTGAAATGGAAGTCGTTAGAGACAAAAAAGATAACTGCATCATCATATGTTCAATTGAAAATTTAGATCCTATGGGAATTCACACAGGAGATTCTATTACTATAGCGCCTGCATTAACACTTACAGATAAAGAATATCAAGTTATGAGAAATGCTTCTATTTCGTGCTTAAGAAAAATTGGAGTAGAAACTGGAGGTTCTAACGTTCAGTTTGCTATTAATCCAAAAAATGGACGAATGGTAATTATAGAAATGAATCCTAGAGTTTCTAGATCTTCAGCCCTTGCATCGAAGGCAACTGGTTTTCCAATTGCAAAAGTTGCAGCAAAACTAGCCATTGGTTACACACTTGACGAATTAAAAAATGAAATTACTAAAGTTACTCCTGCATCTTTTGAGCCAACCATAGATTATGTGGTTACTAAAATTCCAAGATTTACTTTTGAAAAATTTTCTAATTCTCCCGCAATATTAGGTACCTCTATGAAATCTGTTGGTGAAGCCATGGCCATTGGTAGAAACTTTAAAGAATCTCTCCAGAAAGCATTAATTTCTTTGGAAGTTGGTTTTTCAGGTTTAGACAGAATTTTTGATTTAAATAAGAATAATATTGAAAAAAAATTAAAGACCAATATACCAAATAAAATTTTGCTAATTGCAGAAGCAATACGAAAAAAAATTAATTTAAAAAAAATATACAAATTATCAAAAGTAGATCCTTGGTTCTTAGAGCAAATTAAAGAAATTGTAGATGAAGAGAATAAAGTCTCTAAGAGAGGTCTGCCTAAAAACTTTAATGAATTTAATAGAATTAAATCAATAGGATTTTCTGATAAAAAATTATCTCAACTGACTAATTTGAAAGAAAAAATCGTTAGACAAAAAAGACTAGCTTTAAAAGTTTTACCAGTATTCAAAAAAGTCGATACATGTGCTGCTGAATTTAAATCTTTTACTCCTTATATGTATTCAACATATCAAAGAAATTTTTCAATAAGTACAGAATGTGAGGCCAATCCTTCTACAAAAAAAAAAATTATTATTTTAGGTGGTGGACCAAATAGAATAGGCCAAGGGATTGAATTTGACTACTGCTGCTGTCAAGCAAGTTACTCTTTAAAGGAAGCTGGTTATGAAACAATAATGATCAATTGTAATCCAGAAACTGTTTCAACTGATTATGATACAAGTGACAGATTATATTTTGAACCTTTGATTGAAGAGTACGTCCATAACATAATTTTAAAAGAAAAATCAAAAGGAAATTTAATAGGAATAATAGCGCAATTTGGAGGTCAAACGCCTATTAAATTAGCAAAATTTCTTCATGATAACTCTTTACCAATTATAGGTACTCAATATTCATCGATTGATTTGGCTGAAGACAGAGACAGGTTTAGAAAACTTTTAATTAAATTAAAATTAAAACAAGCAGATAGTGGAATAGCTAAAACATACAATGAAGCTATAAAAATAGCATCTAATATTGGCTTGCCACTTGTTGTGCGACCTTCTTATGTGTTGGGAGGTAGAGCTATGGAAATAGTTTATGAAAAAGATCAACTAAAAAATTTTGTTGAGAAAGCATTTAAGGCTGCAGAAAATAATCCAATTTTAATTGATAGATTTATCAATAATGCAATGGAGGTAGATGTTGATGCAATATCCGATGGTAAAGATGTTTTTGTTGCAGGAGTTATGCAACATATTGAAGAAGCTGGAATTCATTCTGGGGATTCGGCTTGCTGTATACCTCCGGTTGCCATTAAGAAAAAATTAATTAATGAAATTAATAATCAAACAAAAAAATTAGCATTAGCTTTAAATGTAAAAGGTTTTATGAACGTACAGTTTGCAATTAAAAATGATGAAATTTATATTATTGAGGTTAACCCAAGAGCCAGTAGAACTGTACCTTTTGTTTCTAAAGCTAAAGGAATTCCTCTAGCCAAAATTGCCTCGAGAATAATGGCAGGAGAAAAATTAAAAAAATTTAATTTAAAAAATAAAAATAAAAACATGTTTGCTGTTAAAGAGGCTGTTTTCCCATTTAACAAATTTCCAAATGTTGACGTTTTGCTAGGTCCAGAAATGAAATCAACCGGTGAAGTGATGGGAATAGATAAAGATTTTGGTTTAGCGTATGCAAAAAGTCAAATCGCTTCACACAATTCTCTACCAACCAAAGGACTGGCATTTATTTCTTTAAAAGATAGGCACAAAAATGAAGGAGTGGACTTGGCAAAACAATTAGTAAAATTAGGTTTTAAATTATGTGGAACAGAAGGTACGGCAAGCAGAATTAATAAAAATGGAATTAAGTGTAAAAAAATAAATAAAGTTAGCGGAGGTTCGCCGCACATTATTGATGTATTAAATTCAAAAAAAATTGCCTTGGTTATTAATACTGGAGGTGGAAAACGTAAGCACCGTATTCAAGACTCTACATCTTTGAGAAGATCTTCTTTAATAAATAAAGTGCCATATTGTACAAACATGTCAACTGCTTATGCTTGTTTGGAGGCTATTAAATCATTAAAAACAAAAAAAATAGAAGTAAAACCTTTACAAGAAATTTAATCTTGCACCTTCCAGTCAGTTTGAAAAGAAACATAATTTACTTGAAGGCATCTTCTTTCTTTAACTATCTCTTTTTTTTCCATACCATGCCATGTATTTGGTCCACTTGAAAAAATATAACCATAATTATCTCTGTAAGGCATTGTTTTAACTTTTTTTAAATTGCTATCATAAAAATCTGTTCCTAAATCTTCACTTTCATTATGTTTATTAACAAATAGTAAGCATGACATTATTTTTTCTTTGATATCACAGTGTGGTTTTAACCAAAACCCTTTCCTATCACAAATAACTTCAACTCTCACATATGAATTTGATAGATCTTTATCAATTAAACTTGAAACTCTTTCATAGGTATTTTTATTTTGAAGCTCTTTAATAAAATTTGTTAAATTAGGAAATTCTTTAGAGTTTTCTTTTGTTATAAAACATCTAAATTTTAAAGCTTTCCCTCCATCAGAAATTCCTTTTCTAAACTTTCCTTCTCCACCATCTATTGCTCTTGTTCCATCATAATTAAGGCTATGTTCTTCTGGGTTTTTAATGTCTGCATTAACTATTTCACTTATTTGCCCTTCTGTTAAAGGTTGATTCAGCTCCCAATGAACAAAGGGACTTTCATGCCTTTTAGATTTATTTTCTATTGAATTTAAAAATGACATTAAAATATTTTTTTTTTGATTTCTTTGGCTATTCTATTAGTTTCATCTAAATTTTCATAGTTCCAAATTTCAAGTTTTTCATCTAAATTTTTAATAATATTTAATTTGTTAAATAATTCTCTAAAATTTTTAAATCTGTAATCATTCTTTTTTGCAGGTATTTCAGCTATATAAATTGGTTTTCCGGTTAAAGCTGCTTCTGAAATCATTGAAGTAGAATCGCATGTAACAACTATATATTTAGATAGAGAAAGTCCTGATAAGTAAGCTTTTTTATCTACATTTTTAATAACTAAATGTTCTTTCCCAAAATAATCATTTGCTAAATTTATAATATTATTAGGTGTTCTCATTGAAGGAATAATTATCATTTGTAACTTATTGTCCTCTAAAACTTTTTTAACTTGATGAAATATTTTAGTTAAATTTTGATCTGTGTAATCATAGTATTTATTAGGACCTCCCAAAATTAAAAGTAAATAACTTTTATCTTTATCTAGTTTTTCAATTAAATAATTCCTATTATTATTTATTTCTTCTTGAGTTAGATAGTGAATAGCACCTTTTGACAGCAAAACATTTTCTCCACTTAACCCATCGTGTTCAGGTGCCACTACACAATCGAAATGATTTAACGAAACTTTGGGATCCTGAATATGAATATTGTAGACTTTCTTTTTTGAATTTTTTTTAAGGTAAATTGATGGAATTACACTTTTTCTTCCACATGATATAATAATGTCAAAATCGTTAGTATCAAAATTTTTAAAGGCAAGTTTTGAAATTGGAGTCAATTTAGGTGGAATTAATTTCCAAAAACTATTTAGTTCAACTTTGTGGTGTGTAAAATCTATATCTAAAGCTTTTGCTAAACCTTCAGTTTGGCTTATCATGCCATGCATTCCTTCTGTTAATAATAAACCTTTAAATTTAGACATAAATTACTATATAGCTTTGATATGAATCAAAATCCAACTAAACACACAAAAGTGTTAATAATTGGATCCGGTCCGGCTGGATATACGGCTGCAGTTTATGCCGCAAGAGCGATGCTCAAACCTATTATGGTTTCAGGAATGGAGCCAGGCGGACAATTAACAACCACGACTGATGTTGAAAATTATCCTGGGTTTGCAGAAGTGATTCAAGGGCCATGGTTAATGAAACAAATGCGAGACCAAGCTAAAGCTGTGGGCACAGAAATGATTGAAGATCATATTTCATCAGTAGATTTAAAATCTAAACCATTTGAAGCTATTGGAGATGGTGGTCAAAAATATACTGCGGACTCAATTATTATTTCAACTGGAGCTCAAGCAAGATGGTTAAACATTGAGTCCGAACAAAAATTTAGAGGATTTGGTGTTTCGGCATGTGCAACATGTGATGGCTTTTTCTTTAAAGATAAAACGGTTGCTGTTGTTGGTGGAGGAAATGCGGCCGTAGAAGAAGCAATGTTTCTTACAAAATTTGCATCTAAAGTGAAATTAATTCATAGAAGAGATGCTTTAAGAGCTGAAAAAATGCTTCAAAATAAATTAAAAAAAAATAAAAAAATCGAAATTATTTGGGACAGTGTAGTTGAAGAAGTTATTGGAGACAATGATCCTAAAAATGTTAAGGGTTTAAAAATTAAAAATGTAAAAACAAACAAAGTTGAAGAATTAAAAATAGATGGTCTTTTCATTGCAATCGGCCACGACCCAGCAACCCAATTGTTCAAAGATCAATTAAATATGGATAAAGAAGGTTATTTAGTTACAAAACCAGATTCTACAGAAACAAATATCTCCGGTGTTTTTGCTGCAGGAGATGTTAAAGATAAGGTTTTTAGACAAGCAGTAACTGCTGCTGGAATGGGATGCATGGCTGCCCTGGAAGCAGAAAAATTTTTATCACACTAAATTAATATAAACTTTCACAGAAAGATTTTATTCTATTCATAGCAATTTTAAGCTTTTCCATAGAAGTGGCATAAGAAATTCTAAAATAACCATCTAACCCAAATGCAGAGCCTTGGACAACAGCAACATTTGCTTTTTCAAGTAACTTTTCTACAAAGTCTGAGTCTGTTTTTAGTTTTGTTTTTTTTCCTAACAACTGCCTGCAACTTGGAAATACATAAAATGCTCCATTAGGAGTCAAACAACTTATACCTTTTATATTATTTAAACTTTTAACAACAAAATCTCTTCTTTCTTTAAAAGCATCAGATCTTTCTTGAATAAAATCTTGTGTACCATTTAAAGCTTCCACTGCAGCAGCTTGACTAACAGATGAAGGATTTGACGTTGATTGAGATTGAATTTTTCTAATAGCTTTAATTATATCTTTGGGACCAGCTGCATAACCAATTCTCCAACCAGTCATTGCATAAGATTTGCTAACACCATTCATGGTTAATGTTCTATCTTTTAATTTAGAAATCTGAGCAATAGTAAAAAAATTAAAATTATCATATTTAATATGTTCATAAATATCATCGCTTAAAATATGTACTTTTTTACTTTTTATTAATACTTTTGCCAGACCTTCTATCTCATCTTTTGTGTAACCTGCTCCCGTAGGATTTGATGGTGAATTCAGAATCAACCATTTCGTTTTTTTTGAAATAGCTTTCTTAAGTTTTTTAGGAGTTAATTTAAATCCATCTTTTTCATCACATTTAACTATTTTTGGCTTTCCACCAGCCAACAAAACCATGTCAGGATAAGAAACCCAAAAAGGTGCTGGAATTATTACTTCCTCACCTTTATTTAAAGTTGACATGAATGCATTGTATAGAACTTGCTTCCCTCCCGTTCCAACCGTTATCTGTTCGGTTGAATAATTTAAATTATTTTCTCTTTTGAACTTATCAACAATTGCTTTTTTTAATTCGGGAGTTCCATCAACAGCAGTATATTTAGTATCTCCATCTTTAATCGCTTTTATTGCTGCATCTTTGATATTGTCCGGTGTATCAAAATCTGGCTCTCCTGCACCTAATCCTATCACATCTTTTCCGGCTGCTCTTAATTCTCTTGCTTTTTGAGTTACTGCAATAGTTGGTGATGGTTTAATTCTTTTTAAACTGTCAGATATAATGCTCATTGAAAAATATTAATATTCTAATACCTTGTTTACTTTATGCAAAATACTTATCAAGATTTAATTACAGATATTCAAAGTAAAAATCCAGAAATAA
>Ga0187827_10005288_pt1 | contig 15350 bp, 9 predicted proteins | sample ETNtaG_39_FD_167969 | JGI IMG/M metagenome (GOLD analysis project Ga0187827, IMG submission 167969) | Marine microbial and viral communities from oxygen minimum zone, Eastern Pacific Ocean - ETNP2014_SV_150_PacBio MetaG (Illumina Assembly) | ecosystem: Environmental > Aquatic > Marine > Hypoxic...
CCATCCTGGTGAGATGCCTTGCTCGATGCCTTTGTAGCAGTTGAGGCCACGGAATCTTGGTGTAAGTGGTGCGTTGGGGTGGTCGGAATCGCGCACCAGTGAATCCATCAGACAGAACCCGGCCTTGTGGCTCGTGCCGACGATGTCGCCCGGCGATCCGTCTTCGTTGATTTCGCGCAGGCGATATTCAACAAAATCATCAAAGTGATAGTGGTTGTGACCGGGGGCAGCGTGCCAGTAAAAAGAGCCGACCAACGGGTCGCTCGTCGAGCCATCCGCGTTCTCAATGATCTGATGCGCGGGCCGGTAATCCTCTTCGGGCGTGCCGCCGATGCCCATACGCAGGGGGCCGTCACCAAGGTTGGAGGTCGTACCGGCAAAGTTGAGGATCCTCTCGCCTGTTTGCCGGTCCACTCTGACTCTTGCGTTCTTCGAGTAATGCATCCAGGGGATCAGGTCAGGCAGTTGAGCTTCTTCGGTAATGAGCTCCTCCTGCTCCTCTTTAGTGGGGATCTCAAATCCGATTTCGACGCCCTCTGTTTCGCCTTGCGACGCAGCGATGGCCACGTTGGCTGAGGCGGGTAATTCGCCCTGCTGCACCGCAACCAGTTCCGCAATGACGGCGTCTTCGAGCGCCTGTTCGTCAGGGTGAGCATCGGTCTGTCCGCCGCCGATGCGCAGCACTGGCAGATCGATGGGAACTAAGTTCGGTAGCCGCAGTCCGATGGCCGGCGCTGAAAAGTCCACACTCAGCGGAAACGTCAATGCGATCGAAGGTGGAACAATGGACTGGAGAGAGCCCAGGAGGTTCTGAGCCCGTTCGCTCAGACTGACTTCATCTGCAGGCGCCGCATCGCTTTGAGGAGGCGGTTCGGAGGGGCTTTGCAGTGCGTTTGTGAAGGCGCGATTGAGGTCAAGATATGCCTGGGTGACGTCCAGCAGATTTCCGATTGCCATGAGAATAGTCTGTAGTTGGAGGAGTTATGTCCATTCTCGAAGCTGCCCCCAAAGCTAAAGCAATTCTTTAAGGTTTTGGGGAGCAACGTCTTATGCCTGCAATTTGTGCCGGGGCTTCAGGATGATGTTGAAGGCTTGTGCAGATTTTGCGTTGATTCGTGTCCGGGGTATGAGCGGTCGAACCATGGGCAAATGAAAGGGATGTGCTATGTGTGCCCCCGGCATCTCACTTGCATTTTGAACTTCTTCACTCTTGAGGACGCATACACGCAGAAGCTGCATTACCGGTGAAGCGTTGACGACGCTTCTGCACTTCTACTCAATTTCGGAGAGCTGTGGTGGGACCTGAAGATTCGATCAGCCAGATTGTCACTGAATGCTCATCGCTGTCTCGCGTCTTCGATTTGCTTGATATCGAATACAGCTATGACGGGGAGCTGACACTGGCAAGAGCCTGCGCGGAAAAGGGTCTCGACGCGCACAGCGTCGCTCGTGTGCTGCAGGCGGTCTCCGAGAGTCGGCCCAGGCACCTGCGCGTCGACTGTTCTGAGATGAGCCTTACCGGGCTTGCCGATCACATTGAGAGGACGCACCACGATTATCTGCGAACAGAGCTGCCACGACTCGGCGAGCTCATCGCGGAGGTGTGCCAGCGTCATGACGATTGTCCCGAGCTGGTCGAGCTCGAAGAGGTCTTTTCCGAGCTTCAGGCCGATCTGGGGGAGCACGTGATGCACGAGGAACAGGTTCTGTTTCCCGTGGTCCGGGATATCGACAAATCCTACAGTTTGCGTTCGCTTCAGGGGCTGAGCGTGAACACCTCAATTAATGATCTGAATCACAGCCATGAAGACGACTGCCGAGCGCTGACCAGGCTGAGCGCACTCACCGACAACTATACTCCGCCGGACGGCGCGTCCAACGCGTGGAGCGCACTGCTTGAAGGGCTGGCAGAGATGGAGTGTGATCTTTACGAACACATCCATAAGGAGACAGTCATCCTGTTTCCAAGGGCCGCAGAGACTGAAGCGTGGCTGACCGCGGCCGAGTTGTGAGTGGTCGCATATGGAAGCGGGGCGGACCTGTTCCGAAGAGAGTATTGGACGAATGAAGTCTGTGGGTGTGGAGATAATTACCACGGATGGCAAAGCCATCCCACGGATGAAGACAGTATAAAAAGTTTTTCATCCGTGGGATGGCCTTGCCATCCGTGGTATTTCTATCGTAGGTGCGGTTGCGGCCAAAGGCAGCCTTAAGAATTATGGGTTGCGACGAGAGGCCGGGTTACGATAAAGAACATCTGTAAACCCAGTTTCATCACATCCCACCGGAAATTTCTCATGGCTATCTTCGGAATTAAGAAAGAAATCAAGCTGACCGCCAACGTGCGGTGCGCGGGTTGAGCATCCAAACTCAGCCCCAGTGCGCTTGCGCAGGTACTGCGCGAGTTACCCACCTTTGACGATCCGAACCTGCTCGTCGGCTTCGATCACTTTGACGATGCCGGCGTGTACCGGCTCAACGACACCACAGCCATCGTAAATACGATAGATTTCTTTACCCCTATCGTGGACGACCCTTTTGAGTTTGGCCAAATCGCCGCGGCCAACGCGCTCAGTGATGTTTACGCCATGGGGGGCAGTGCGCTTACCGCCATGAACATCGTCTGCTTCCCCGCGGGCAAACTTCCCTTTGAAGTTCTCGGCCGGATCATGGAGGGCAGCCTCACGAAAGTAAGGGAGGCCGGTGCGCTGCCGGTCGGCGGGCATTCCGTGGATGACCCGGAGATTAAGTTCGGTCTGGCCGTAACCGGGATCGTCCATCCGGAAAGGGTTCTGACGAACAGCGGGGCCCAGCCTGGCAGTGCCATCCTTCTGAGCAAGGCTCTCGGCACTGGTATTCTGACCACGGCAGTCAAGTTGAAGAAAGCGAAGCCGGATGTTTTGCCGCCGGCAATCGAATCGATGTCCCGCTTAAACAAGACAGCCAGCGAAATCGCCCTCCGTCATTCCGCATCCTCAGTGACGGACATTACCGGCTTCGGTCTACTGGGGCACGCAAGCGAAATGGCCCGGGGAAGCGGCGTTAAGCTGCAGCTCCATTCAGAAGCTCTGCCCCTGTTGCCGGAAACTCATCCCCTGGCTGTACGAAAGGTCGAGACCATGGTCTACAGCTCGAACGTGGAGAACCTCGGGGACTTTGTTGAGTTCCGTGATGTCAGCGATGCCTATCACCGGATCATGCTGGAAGCAGAGACATCGGGCGGCCTGCTCATCGCACTCCCAGAGGAAAAGGCAGAAGACGCGCTGGCAGAGCTGAAAGAAACCGGTCACGCGGCCGCCAGGATCGGCCTGGTGGCAGAGGGGCAGGGGATTGTTGTGGATTAAGTGACATGCCTTGTTACGAGGCAATATTCAGTCTTTCCCGACATCCGTCTGAAACTCCAACAGCGTATCCTTTACCTGGATGACGTCGCCGGGCACCAGAACCCGCCGCCGTATGTTCACCCCGTTTACCTGTGTTCCGTTGCTTGAGTGCAGATCTTCGAGCACCCAGCGCTCGCCTGTCTTGCGGATGACGAAATGCTTTCGCGAGATCCACGGGTCGCGCATGACGATGTGACAACCGGATTCGCGTCCCAGAATAATCTCCTTCCCGAAGAGTGGTATCGTGCGGCGGCGGTCACCGTCCCTGGTGATAAGCGCGGCGGGCGGAGCCATCTGCGCGGTCTTTTCATCGTGAGATACGGCCTCGACCATTGTGGTTTCGGGAGCGAGATCGGAAAGGCACTCTTCGATTCGTTCGCAGGTCTCCTCTGACCCGGGACGCTGTTCACGGTCTTTCGATAACAGATCCTTGACCAGACGATAGGTGTGGGACGAAAGCTTCGGGCAGAGCTTTCGGACATCCTCGGGATCGTCGTGCACCTGGCTGTGCAAGAGTGCTGGCAGGCTATCTTCGTCAAACAACAAGCGCCCGGTCACCATTCTGTAAATCACAGCACCGAGGGCATAGAGGTCGGTGCGGATGTCAACGTCGGCCTCGCCACGGGCCTGTTCGGGCGACAGGTAGTGCGGCGTGCCGACCACCACTCCCTGCTGAGTGAGCATGAGCGCCTCTGCGTCCATTTCGATGTGCCGGGCGAGGCCGAGATCGCAGAGCTTGGCTCGTTCGCCGTCCATGATCACGTTCGTTGGCTTCAGGTCGCGATGCACCATCTGGTGTGCGTCGATGTGTTGCAGCGCGGAGGCGAGCTGCTTGGCGTAGTCCATGGCTCTTCGTTCGGGCAGGCGCGGGTACACGGTCAGTATGTCCTGCAGCGTGGGGCCGTTTACCATCTCCATGGCAAAATAATGGGTGCCCTCAAATTCTCCGGAGTCGATCGCCTCGACGATGTTGGGATGGTTCAGCTCCGCGACAGAAGCGGCCTCGCGCAAGAACCTGCGCAGAAATATGTCGTCATCTTTGTCCGTGTGAATCTTCAGAGCTACCTCACGGTCCACCTTCCGCTGGACTGCGCGGAACACCTGCGCGTTAGCGCCTACTCCGACACGTTCGACGATTTCAAATTCCTCGAATGTCGGCAGGTCAAACAGGCTCATGCCACGCTGGGTTTCAAGCAGATCATCCAGTTCGGAATCTGAGATCACACCGGCGTCGACCATGATCTGTCCCAGGTGAATGCGCTTGCGGTTCATCGCCTGCACTATCTGTGATCGGCGGCTGCGCTTTACTTCACGGCGGGAGAATCGGCCCTCTTCGACACCAAGTTTGCCCAGCATGGGGGCAGTGAAAAGATCTTCGGGATACTGCCGCATGGTGCGAATTTATTTCAGACATCCAGGGTTCAAAGAGATTGCGGCTGCAAGAATTTCAGCTAGCGGAAACGGCGGAAATGAACTGCAGACAGCGCCTGTGCACTACTTAGCGCCATTGGGGCAGGCATACCTCTTCAGAACAGCGGTTTGCGCAATAAAAACGCCAAACAGGTCTGCAAACGCCCCGCATGAAATCTGGGCGGCATCCAACGTGCTTTCTTCGGCGCTGCCCCGACCTACCCTGAGCGAGGAGCGAAGACATGTCCGATCCACGGGCAGATGCGGACAGTAAGCGCATCAAAGCGATCAACCACATTGGTGAGTATCAGATTCACCGCGTTCTCGGCACCGGCACGCAGGGCAAGGTCTACAAGGCGTCAAGTGACAAAGATGAACGGCTGGCCATCAAGGTGCTCTCCCGTGGCCTGGCAAAAGAGCGGGCCAGCATCGAATCCTTCGAGGAAAACGCCGCGGCCGCGGCTGACCTTTCGCATCCGCACATCGTCCCTGTCCATGAGATTGGCCAATACAAGGGCCGATATTACTACACCATGGACTATGTGCAGGGCCGGAATCTGCGCGACTACATCACCGTCATGGGCCGGCTGTCGCCCGATGCCGCGCTATCGCTGTTGAGGCAGGCCGCCAAAGCGTTGGATTACGCAAATGCACGCAACGTGGCCCATGGTCACCTGACGCCCGGCAACGCGCTGATCACCAACGACGGCACGCTCAAGCTGACAGACTTCGGCTCCGCCGGCGGCCAACCCGTTCACAACGCTGAGGAGACACATCAGGAGTTACCGCAGGACGGAGAGGGCAAAACGCTGCTCGAAGACGATTTCAGCCCTGGCAATCTTAAATCAAAGGACGACATGCTCTCTCTCGGCGTGATGTTCTACGAGATGCTGTCTGGCAGATTGCTCGACGACGCCAAGCACAAGGTTGCACTCAGTGACGAGAAAGTCGGAAAAGTGCCGACAGAGTTTCGGCCCCTACTCTCGCAGCTCGCTGGCAAGAATCCGACTATCGAGAATCCGGCCGACCTCCTGCGCTCTCTCGATTTTTTTGGGGAGGAATCCGCCGCGATAGAGTCGGCTTCTCTCGATGCGAACGTCCCTGATAAGAAGTCCAACGTTGCGGACAAGAAATCCGATGACCACGATACGAAGCCCCTCAGACAATCCGATCCGGAGCAGGACCTGAAGACGATGGATGTCATCCCCGGGGCTAAGCTGCCGCCCATTGAGACTCCGGTGCCAAAAAAGACAACCGCAGAGAAAGCCAAACCTGAAACGACCGTACGGGAAAAGCACAGCCAGCCTGAAACGACCGTACGGGAAAAGCACAGCCAGATCGGGGTGTGGTTCAAGCGCATCGCCATCGCTGCAACTGCTTCGAGTGTGATCCTCCTGGTGTATGGGCTGGTGTTCAGCAAGCGAGCGGTGACCCCGCCAAAGAAAGTCGACACTGTCGCAGTGAAGGAGCAGCCTGCACCCGTCGATGATCAGCCAGGGACCGAGGAGCCAGCCAGCGACTCCTCGTCGAAAGAGGTTGCCGACGATACCGAAGAGACTGAGGGCGAGGAGGTCGAAAAGCCTGACGGCGAGGATAACGAAGAGGCCGAGGGCGAGGAGAACGTCGAAGAAGTAGTTGCGGGCGGTGAAGAGCCCGAGCAGGCCGAAGGAGAGAAAGAAGATCCAGAGCCGGCTGTCGAGGATGATCCAGAAATAGCACCCACGGATCCACTGGATGACGAAGAGGAAACAGAGGTCGTTGCGGTGGCCGACGTCCCCGATCCTTCAGTTCCCGTGACGCAACCCGTCGAGGTGAAGGCGACCTGGCGGCCACATGCTGCGCGACTGGCTAAGCTCCTGGCTACCCGCAAGTACGAACCAGCACTCGAGATCCTCGACAAGGCCGCTGGCAGCGGGGCCCTTAACGAATCCGCCCGGCGGTGGAGATCGTACGTCGAAGAAGGCGTCCAGTTCTGGGAGAAGACTGCACGGGGGGCGCGCAAAGCCGCGGGCGCGGAGTTTTCTCTTACCGTTAAGGCGGGCGCAGGTACCATCCAGATGGAAGGGAAAATCGAAGGCGTTAACGACGAGGCCCTTCTTTCGATAACGGCCGCCGGCATGGAATACACCTGCGGGGTGCGGGAACTCCTCCTGGACGACGCGTTGAGCCTGGCCAACCGGATCGAGTCAACCTCGGATCTCACCCGCGGCATTCTGTTGACACTCGACCTGCAATTCGATGAGGCAGCACAGATTTTCAAAGCTTCGGCCGGAAGTAACGAAACGGCGAGCAAAGCGCTCAGCGACATCAACGATCCCGCTGGCCTTGCCCAGCAGATGCTGAAGGCGAGCCGGGGGGCGTCGCTGAAGGCATTGATCGCTTCGGCAAAGGCCAAGGCCAGGGAAGGCAATACCAGCGGCGCAGCTCAGATGCTCCGTAAAGAGATGGAGCGGTGGGCAGGGACATCGGAAGCGGACGTCCTGCAACAAGCCATCGATCAACTTCCCACGCCTGCCCTCAAGCCAACCCCCACAGCAGACGGCGCCGACGAGAAGCTCTGGAAGAAAATCGAAGGCGCGGTGAAGAAGGAACAGTGGAAGGAACTTCTTGCCATGGCAAAGACATTCGAAAAGCGCCACGGCAAGTCACAGATCATGGAGCTCAAAGGCGACCAGCTCGAGGAGCATAAAGTCGCGGCCGAGATCGGCCTCAGCATCGGTTTTGCCAAAAGAGCGGACGCCGCTCTCGAGCAGTCCGTCCCTGGCCACAATCCGCCGCGGGTGCTCACCGTCGCCGCCGGTAAAGGGGACAAGGCCATCGGCGACGCTATCGGCAAGCGGGCCTCGGGAATCGTGGTCATCGGTAAGGGCGAGTTCTTGGAGCAGGCAGGCATCAAAGGTAAAAGGGGCACAGCGGAAAACCCCTTCGCTATCATCGGCGTGCCGGGCGGCAAGACCATTCTCTCCAGCCTCAAGGATGTGAAATCCCGCCCCGGCAAAGACGCGGGCACGGTCTGGATTCCCTGGATGGACAGGCCGCCGCGGGCCGCTCTCATGCAAGGCCGGCAGCCACTGAAAGCAACCAGATCGGCACCCTCGGAGCCCGGCAGCTACTTCATCGATCAGAAAGCAAAGCGCTGTCTGATCGTGCCCTACCCTGGCGAAGAGCAACCTACGATCCGTGTGCCCGTCCTGACCGGCGGCTGCACCTTTAGCGTGGACAGCACACCGCACCTGCTGATACGTGACGTCGCCTTCGAACAGCCGGCCGCGGCCGTTAAGGTCAAAAATGGCACACGAACCCTGACGCTGCAGCGCGTCACCACGTGGCAGCAGGGCGCGATGGACCTCGAAAGCACCCAGGTCATGGTAAAGGACAGCATCATCACCACCCCTGTCAGTATCCAGACCGATCGTCTCTTTGCTTCGAACAGTGTCTTCGGTTCGGTCAAGCTCACTTCGCTGGAGCCGGGTGCAGAGGTCGTCTTCGATAACTGTATGATTCTGGGCGGCATCCAGTCAACGGTCCCGAACCCGAAACGGATCGAGTTCAGGCAATGCACATTCATCGGCTGCTCGACCGCGCTCGATCTTGAGAAGGGAACGAACGTACTGATCATCGACAGCATCTTCACTAGGGTCAGCGAAAGTGCAGTTCTTCTGCAAAAGGCGGGCGGTGCATACCAGCTCAAGAACGTCCTCATGTGGCAAAACGGCGCCGATTTTGGTGGCGTAGCGCCGGAGTCCAAAGTCATCGCCCTCAGCCCCATGTTCCAGGCCGCCGAATTTGACGATCTCAGATTGAAGAAAGACAGCCCCTGCAAAGGCAAAGCATCCAACAAAAAAGACATCGGCCTCAATTGGTCAGACACGCAGTGGGCCGCTGGCTGCGATTCCTCAAGGCTCATCATGCTGAGGGGATTCTGAGTGGGTAATGAGTAATACGATGGCGATACGCGGAAATCGGGACATCCTTCCAACATTCCGTCCTTCCACGGCAGAACCCCACATCCCATCCGCCGTCGAACAAGAACGGACACCAGGCAACACTCACTCATTACGAATCACGTATTACGCATCACTCATTAACCCATGAGCATCCTCCGCACTGAAGAATTCAACATCATGATCCGCCCGGGCCAGGGCCCCTATCCCACCGGCGTCTGCCTGGATAAGAAACAACCATTCACCGGCCAGGTTTATGAACTGCTCGAAGAGTTGTACGGCTTGTGCATGTTCCAGGCGTGGCACGATGACCTCCTTGTGGGATGGGTCGGATTTCGCCCGAAAGGGGCGTTCGACCTCGATCCGTTCACCGACTGCATCTGCCACCAGGAGGACGATGAAGAATTTTCGCGCATCATTAACGACATGCGAAAGGTCGAGACAGACGAGCTCTGGATCACCTGCATCCAGGTGCGCGGCACGCACTATGAAAAGTACCTTCGCAAAGGGATCGGCAAAGCTCTTGTGCGTGACACTATCCAGTGGGCCAGGATAGCCGGTTACAGGCGCATTCAGGTAGGTCCCGTCTACAACGATGCGCTCCGCCCTGAAGTCTGGCATGAAAAGGCCTCCCGCTCCTTCTGGGAATCCCTCGGCTTCGAGGTGGTCGAGGCATCCAATCAAGACGAATCAGAGGCGGAGAACGCTGCGGTCAACTTTGGCGCAGAACTCATGGCCGACATTTCCGATTGGCAAGGCCAAATTGCCAAAGACAAGGATACCGGTGAAGAGTGGCCGATCACCACCAAGACACTGAAAGACCCGGCGAATCTCCCTATAGTCCAATCCGTGACCCTGGCGTATAATCTGTCAGATTCGTAGTGGCGCGGCTTCAGCGTTGCCGAACTTGAGCCATTGCAGTTCATCAGCCATCAATGTCCTGATCTTCCATCGGGCGGGGCTCGTGCAAGCCCGTAAGCTCAAACTCTCGCAGCATCACTCCCGCCATAGGTCCAGACCACCATACTTCCACACGTTTCCACATGTCACCTGAGACTCTCAATCAATTCGATGACAGCCTTTCCCGCTGCCACACCAATCCGCGTTTCCTTGATCTCTTTTACGAGAAGTTCCTCTCGTCCTCGGAGGAAGTGAGAGAGAAATTCAAGAACACTGATTTCAGGACACAGAAGCGGGCCCTGCGTGCTTCCTTCTACCTGATCATGCTGGCGGCTGAAGATGAAGAGAACGGACCCGAAAAATACCTGAAAGATTTGGCCATCGTGCACGATGCCGAGCATCTGGATGTCGGCGCGGGGCTTTACGACCTCTGGCTCGACAGCCTGCTGGCCACCGTTGCTGAATGCGACCCTGAACATAATGACAATGTCGCTCAAATCTGGGAAGAGGTAGCCATGGTCGGCGTTAGTTACCTCTGCTCCAATTACCGTTGACCCCAGATTCTTCTCTTCTCACCGCAGTTCAGGAGGTCTGGCCCAGGACCACATACATCGCACTGATCCAGTTCACCGAACAGGGCCTCAAGTCCATCGACAAATCCCCGTCACGTGCCGAATCCTTTCGCAATATCGTCGATGAAAAGGGCGGAGAGTGCTTGACATCTATTGGACGGTCGGCCCTTACGACGGCGTCGCCATCTTTTCAGCTCCTGACGAAGACACGGCCACTGCTCTTATGGTTTACCTCAGCCAGCAGGGAAACGTCCGCACCACAGCCATGCGTGCGTACGAAACGGGAGGCTTCGAGGCGGTCCTCGAAAAAGTCTGACAGCATCAGGCTTCGAGCTTCGAAGGCAACTCTATGAGGAAGGCCGATCCGACATCCGTGTTCCTGGCGGAGATTGTGCCGCTGTGGGCCTCCACGATGCGTCTGGCGATGGAGAGGCCAAGCCCAGTCCCTTTGCTCTTGGTTGTGACGAAAGGCTCGAAGATATTATTGTCTGGCGGGATGCCCGGGCCTGTGTCAGAAACCTGAAGGCGGATCAAAGAATCTGAAAGTGCACTCGAAAGAGTAACCGTCCCGCCGCCATCGATTTCGCAGACAGCGTTGCTCAATAGATTCACGAGCACCTGATGAATGTGTTCCCAATCGAAGGGGCAAGAGGACAAGCGGTCGTCAAGGTTCAGTTCGATGGAAATGTCTTTCCCTGCCACATCAGGTCGGAACTCTTCTGCCACTTGTGTGAGCAGTCGATTCACGTCGTTCACGCTCACCGAAAGTTTCATCGGCCGCGCGAACGCCAGGAAGTCCGAGAGCAGACAATCGAGCCGCCCAATCTCTTCACGCAGGACAGCTATCTGCTGCGCTCCGGCCTCGCTCGCGCCCGCTTTGGCCAACCGGCGTTCGAGTAATGTAAGGTGAAGATTCGCAGAGTTGAGAGGGTTGCGAATCTCATGCGCAAGCGAGCCGATCATGTTCTGCAGGTTCTGATTACGCTCGCTGTTGTTCTCCATGATTGAAACCCAGTGCCGGGACAGATTACGAACCAGTTTGTGTATCGGACGAGCCCCTCAACTTTATCGAACGCCAAGCGATCTTCTAACTCGTTGAACACCTTGAAGAGTGGCTCGTGTCGCTCATCGATATTCTTGTCTCCTGACGAGCAACACGGTCCTTTCAAGTCTCAAAACCAAATACGACCTGCCAGTCCGTGGTTGGTATAATCGAACTGCGCTGAGAGTCCCTGAGAAAAGGAGGTAATCCCCGCTATATCACCCCCAGCGAGGCCGACTTTTTTTCAGCCAATTCGGCAAACGAAGCCGAAGCAACACCGATACCGAAAACACGCGAGGTGCCGATTAATGCAAAGATCCAGCTCATGACCCCTTTCAGAATCAGCCAATCGGCACCATGCAGATCATTTCGTCTGTACGCACTTGTCGCGTCCCCGCAGGAATTGCATTCGTCACGCTCGGCTGGGGATGGATGTCTGCATCTGTTTCGTGATTCAACCCGGGAGGCCGTGGTCATGAGCGGGTGCTTTCTGGCTACATTTCCGTGCGGTTGACAATCCCGAGCTTTGGACTCACGCCTCTCAGTCTCCCAACTGAAGATGTGCAGAGCAAAATCAATCTTGGCCATTTTCTTGCCTACTATTTTTCGCCTTCCATTGGAACAGGTTAAAGTGCGGACGACGGGAAACAGAATTCAGGTTGTTCGCAGGTAGATGAAATGATGAGACATAGAAGCACTGCGGATAGCCAGGCCATCCGACGGATACTAAAGACCGGCAGGAGATTGTCTGTGGGATGGCTTTTTCGTCCGTGGCGCTTCTTCATCTTTGGCATCTCATTTATCTGCCTGGATGCAGATGTGGTTACCCGCCGCTATGGCACGCCGCCGTCAGGACACCAGGAGGCAAACGAGAGGAAGCAGCTTCCTCCTCCTGTTGGTTATGCTCCGAATCTCGAATCTGCGCCGTCTCTTGATGGGGAATTGAATGATCCGATCTGGAAGCAGGCATTTGTCCTTCGTCTCTCGCGCACTCTTGACGGCCGAGGCCGTGCGGCTCAACCCACCGAAGCTCGAATTCTTCGACACCAGAACACGCTCTACTTCGGGATTCGTTGTACTGAGTCGAGACTGGTGAATATCAGGTCGACTCGCAGAAATCACGACGGCGAGATCTGGAGCGACGATTCCATTGAAATCTTCGTGGGCTTCGGAGGCAGCTACTGCCACTTCGGCATTAACGCGGTCGGGAGCACTTATGACGCGAGAATGAAAAGTTCTTCCTGGAATTCCGGCTTCAAGGCCGCGGCTGGCCGGGGCGAGAACGAGTGGCGATTGGAAGTCGCCATACCGCTTACTTCCATTGCTGGCGAGGGCAAACTTCCCGAGGAGTGGATAGCGAACATCAACCGCAATCGCTATGTGACCGGGCAACTTCAGGAGTCAACCTGGTCGCCCACGTACTCCGGCGACAGCCACGTTCCGAGCCGTTTCGGAAAGCTGCTATTCAAAGACCCGCCCAAGGGGAGCAAGGCTTCCGCGGTCAAAGGGCAGGCAACGAGAAAGAAGGACATCGAGTTCCTGCCTGTCGACAAAGGCGCGGGTATCGTCCGTTTCGATCTTTCTGATCTCGCCAACGGAGTAAAGATCCACCGGGCTGAGTTGCTGGTCTTCAGGAACAGAGACATCGATGGCCGCCACGAAGAAGCGTTGGAGAAGATTGAGATTTTTCCTCTGTTCATGGAACGCTCGGGGGCAGCCAGGCCGGGAGAGAAATCACTTGAGCTGGTCGCCCCCTGGTTCGACCGATTCGATGCGACCGAGGCCGTAAAAGACTGGGTGAACGGAAAGACCAACGGCGGGTTCCTCGTCAGCACTTGCCCTGCCTGGAATAAAGTAGCGACCTGCCTGGACATTGTTTATGAGGGCGAACCATCGGCTGTTCCATCCCAAGTGACGAACGTGGAAGTGGTTCATCGTTTCGGGCAGACCTTCATTACCTGGAAGGAAGTCAGCGACCCCGTGAACCGGGATGACATCCGCTGGGGCGAGCTGAAATCGATCTTCGATTCCATCGATCGGAAGCAGCGGGTCCGATACTGCGTTTATCGACACCACGAAAGCATTGCCGCGGACAACATCCATCAGGCCGAGCGCGTGGCCATCGTGCGTCCGCTCTCATGCTGGAACATCAATGGCCGCAACATCGACCGGCCTGTCGATGAATACATCGCTACGAGAGAAGTGCTGATGACCGGCCACCTGAATCCGTTCCGGGTTGCCAGGCTGGACGGAAAGTATGGCGCAGACTGCAAAGTTGATCGGCTTGTGATTCAGGATGGCGGAGAGCCGCTGCCAGGTGGCACGGGACTCTACGTTCACACACCAAAGGAAGCTGGACAGACTTTTTATGCGGTCGTGACATCGGTCGCTGGTGTTCAAAACACGAGAGATTTCTCGGACGCTAATTCACTGCCATTGTCGGTGGCTGAAAGAACCGGCGACGGCGAACCGATCTTACAGCGTGAGATCCCGCCGATGCCGTTCTTCAACTACAAGCAGAAACGTCTGCACTATGTCCGTTGGGTCGCGCCGCCCTACGTCAATGTGCCTTCGCAATATTACAACTGGACGGTCGGCGTGCCGGAGAATCTTGGCAAGGGTGTACCGCTGGAGCTCAACTTTCACCGCGATGGTCATTCTTACTGGCGCACTCACTATCGCATCGAGCGCGACAGCATCGTGCTTAGTCCACACGATTTTCCGGTGAAATCCTGGTGGTACGGCTATCACGAATCCCTCGGCACTCTGAGATCATTTCGCGCCGGAACCATCCAGCCCTACACCGAACGCCGAATCCTTGCCTTTATCGACTGGACTTCAAGAAAATGGCCTGTCGACAGGAACCGCATTCTGGTCACCGGCTGCTCCGGTGGCGCATCCGGCAGCGGGGCCTTGCATCTGGCGCTACAGCACCGTGATCTCTTCAACCTCGCCATCGCAGGACACCCCGTCATCAACTACGCCAATGCAGCCCGCACCACCGACCGCCGGCGTATTCATCTTTCGGAGAGTATGAAGGCCATCTGGGGGTCTCTGAGCTGGAATCTTAAAACGGATTCCGGGATGACAGTCTGGCAGGAACACGACATGAATCGCCTTGTGGATTCACTCAGGCCTGAAGACGAGTTACCCCTTGTCACCATGACCTCCCGGCATGCGGATGCAGACAGTCGGAGTTTCTACGAACGCTTGCTCATACGACATCAGCCCATCATTGCGAACTTCTCCTGGGGCGGCGCCCGGTACATTTCCGTCTCTAAGACAAGCACTGCGCCGAATGCGATTCGCTTGAATATCAGCAGGGGGCGGCCACTGCTTGCCTTCGCGTCCTCGAATGCATTTGGGCTTGTCAGGGGCAGCAAGATGGGAGAGTTCAATCGAGAGCTCCGGTGGAAGGATCTGAGGGAATCCGCCGGGCGACTGGAAGCCACGATACAGATGAAAGGTCGAGCCGCGATGGTCACCGACATTGCACCCCGACGATTGAAAGTGTTTGGCCTCAGACCAGGAGAGGCATACCGATGGCGACTCCTCAGTCCAGACGGAAACACGCAGGAAGGTGAGGCCCTTTCCAGCAAAGGAGCTCTCATCATCAAAGGAGTCAAGCTCAATCCGGGTGAAAGCCGTCTGGTGATAGAGGGCCCGAAGAGATGATCACAGAGAGAAAAGTGCGACGGATGGCAAGGCCATCCCACGGAAACAGACCACGACGCAAATCCCCTGCGGGATGGCCTTACCTTCTGTGGTACTTCCTTCTGATTTGCATGGTCTCAATCCAGGCAGACTTCGTGCACGAGCGTTGGGCCGGCAAGAATGTGCCATGCACTCACCTGGGAACATTGAGAATTATCCATGCTCAAAGCGCGCAGAGGCTGGTGTTCGATCTTTCTGCGATTCCGGCTGACGCCAGGATTCATCACGCATCCCTTTACTGCACTACGAATCAGAATCGACAGCCCGCCGATTCGCCCCGGCTATACGTCGTTGAGGCGGTGGAGCCGGACGGCCATCTTTCTCGCGGAGCCAAACCGCTCCAACTCGAATCGCCCTGGTATCGTTCGTTCGAAGTCACCGAGGC
>Ga0187827_10005291_pt1 | contig 15347 bp, 9 predicted proteins | sample ETNtaG_39_FD_167969 | JGI IMG/M metagenome (GOLD analysis project Ga0187827, IMG submission 167969) | Marine microbial and viral communities from oxygen minimum zone, Eastern Pacific Ocean - ETNP2014_SV_150_PacBio MetaG (Illumina Assembly) | ecosystem: Environmental > Aquatic > Marine > Hypoxic...
CCAAGATAGAAGCTTGGTTAATTGGTTTGCCAGTTTGGGAGGGGACGGTTAGCTTTTGACGGACTCATTTTCGCAACGCCCTGTTGCGTCACCTCCCCCCCCAAAAAAGCATCCCCATGACTGATGTCTGCGAACCTGCCCCGGCCGGCCCTTCTGAAGAGAATGTAAGCGCATTGCGGAAATATTTCCGTGATTTTAAGGTTCTTAAGGAGACCAAGCGGGAGTACTGGGGCCTTCAGCTCATCAATGTTCTGGATTGTCTTGCCTATTTTGCAATGTTCAACATTGCCACAGTCACCTTATCAAAAGACTTTGGATTTACTGACGCTTGGGCTGGTTACATTTACATGATTTTTTCGGGCCTGACGACCATTTTCCTGTTCTTCTCGGGAGTCATTACAGATTGGTTGGGAATTAAGCGGGCACTCTACATTGCCATTATTGGGCTTTTACTTTCTCGCGCCGGAGTGGTCGTTGTCGAGCGGATGGACGAACCCGTCCGACTGAATGCCGAAAGCCTTATCGCCTCTTTCAACGACGGCAATGGAATTGCCTTTCTGGAGGGTAAGCCCGATCTTGCCGTTACAGCTCGCGATGGCACTCGTTTCGTCGTGGACTTGGCTGGAGCGGACACCCTTGGAGATATTTTCGCTCGTATCGCCGAGGCACCCGACAACGAAGGCAAGGTGTCCGCAGGTGTAGCTCCTGGTTGGGTCAGTCTGAGGCTCAAGGACTCCAGTGCCTCGACGTATCCAGGCCCTCTTGTCGTGGAAGGTCCCGCTGCGGTCGCTCTTGGTCTATCAACGAGCGGACAATATTCCTCTGTGTTTGATGGCAGTCGTTTGGTTTCTGAACTCGACGGGGTTTCTCTGGCTGACTTGAACCAAGGGGATGGTCTCCGTGGTGGCACGACCCTCCAAATTCGAGACTCATGGGGAGCAGAAGTCACTGTCACGGGACTTAATCAGCTTTCCACAGTTCGAGCTCTCCAAAATCATATCGAAGAAGTAGCTTCTTCTGCCGGGCTCCAGATTGGGCTTGATTTCAATGCGGCAGGCAATGGTTTGTTGGTGGCCGACCAGAATTCTCGACGCCCCATCACCTCCAAGACTCGCTTGTCCGAACTTCACGGCGGGGAAGGTGTGCCGGTTGGCGACGATACTTCCGTTCCTCATCTTCGCTTCGGTTCTCACGATAACCAGTCTTGGGAAGTTAGTTTGGCAGGGTGCAAAACCTTGGCGGATGTTTTTCAGCGGGTAGAAAAGGCGACAAGTGGCCATCTTGAGATGGGCGTGGCGGATAGATCGAAGCTTTTTGTTCGAGACACACAAGTTCGTGCCAACATGGAACCTCAATCTGGTCGCCTTTCTGCGACTGGTGTTGGAGAGTCGGGAATCGTTATTGCCCGTAAACTTGGTCTATTTTTGGAGCGAGGCACCGACCAGTCGACTTTAGTTGGAACCGGCATTCCGAATCCACGATGGGAGCTGGACGGTGAGAACATCAAGCTTTCGGATTCTGGCCTTTTCGTCGAAGGAGATGCCGCCGAAGCTTTGGGTATTGGCATTGACGGAGGAGAAGGCGATTCTGTCTCCGGAGAGAACATTGTTGAAAATAAGCTGCGGAGTTGGCTTGTTATTGGATTGCTTGCAGCGATGGCTCCGTTCATGGCCATGCTAATTACTATTTTTCAGGCAGGCAATCGGCGGTTTACCACTTCTCGCGCTCGTGGCGCGGGCTTCAATCTTTGGTACTTGTTTATGAATGTTGGTGCCGCTGGTGGCGGTTTCCTCATCGACATCATTTATCTTCGGATGGGGCTGCCCCACTACCATGTGTTTACCTTTGGCCTGATTACTGGTGTCCTCTGTCTACTTGCCACATTTTTCCTTGTTCGCAATACCGATCAACTACGAACTTCTGAGGAAATCGAAACTGACAAGAAAAAAGAAGAGAGCGGAAAAGAAAAGAAGGAAAGCTTGGGACCGATTCAGATTGTTAAAGCTGTCTTTAGCGAGCCGGTCTTTTGGCGTTTTACAGCTCTGATTACTTTGTTGTTAGGCGTGCGAGCCGTCTTCCTCTATCTTGGGTTGCTGTTCCCGAAATTCTGGTATCGAGTGATTGGCGCAGATGCTCAAGTAGGTCTGATGCAAGCATTTAATCCAGTCTTAGTCATTATCGGGTTGATTTTAGTAATCCCGCTCCTGCAGAAGTTCAATGTCTACAAGATGTTGGTCTTTGGAGCTCTCATTACATCTATTTCGATGCTCATCCCGGCGATTCCTCCGCTTGCTGGAATTGGAATCGTCGAATGGACATACATCATGACGGGGCTCTTCCTGCTCGTCTTGACTGTGGGGGAACTCATTTGGTCTCCCCGTCTTAGTGAGTACACAGCCGCCATCGCGCCCGAGGGACAAGAGGGGACTTATCTTGGCCTGAGCATGGTGCCCTACTTCTTGGCTAAGCTGGTCGTGAGTGGTTTGTCGGGCAGCATGCTAGCTCGTTGGTGTCCAGAGTATCCACCAGGGGAGCCAAACATGGGCGAACGGATTGCTGCAGGGGAAGTGCCTTTCCTCGAGTCTCCCTACTTTATGTGGTTCATCTTGGGCTTGGTTGCCCTTGCTGGAACTCTAGCGGCTCTTTTTGGCAAATCGTGGTTTACCAAAGGCGCACACTTTGACTCTAGCGCCGAAACCTCAGAAGGCTGAGATCCCTTGTCCGCCCGGGTGAAATAACTTGCCGGGGCGGCTCTATCATCCTTTCGCATGACTCCACCTCTTTCTGCCACTCTGAACATCCGACTTTCCGTCATGATGTTCCTCCAGTACGCAATCTGGGGAGCGTGGTTGCCATTCCTTTGGTCTTTCCTCGAAGACCATCGGGGGATGAGCGGCGACGAAATTGGCTCCATGTTCGCAGCAGGCGCTGTCGGCGCCATTTTTGGGCCTTTCATCGCTGGCCAAGTTGCTGACCGATGGTTCGCCACAGAAAAGTACCTTGGTATTAGCCATCTACTTGGTGCTGGCCTGATATGGCAGTTGGCGTCGGTAGACACTTTCTCGGGGTTCCTGCTTTTTTCTTTGGCGTATGGCCTGATTTACTCCCCAACGTTGGCACTGACGAATTCTTTAGCTTTCCATCACATCCTTGACCGTGACCGAGACTTTGGCAAGGTTCGCCTCTGGGGCACTTTTGGCTGGATTGCGGTTGGCCTTGCCATGGGCCACTGGCTTGCCTATTCACATTCTCCAAGTGGCCTTGAAGGGGCCGAATTGCACCTTGCTCAAGTTGCCGGCAAAGCCGATGCATTCCGATTGTCCGCCATTCTCGGTGCATTCATGGGGTTATTTTGTTTCACTCTTCCCCATACTCCGCCCAGCAAAACCAGCGAAAAAAATGCTGTAATAGAGGCTCTGGAAGAGGTGCGTCGCCAACCCTTGTGCACTCTCTTTTTGCTTGCTGTGCCGGTAAGTTGTATTCACCAGTTTTATTTTGTTCACACAGAATCCTTTTTGCACAATACCTTAAAAGCCCCGGCTATTTTTGAAACCATTTTTGGTGTGGGAGGTGGCGGCTTCATGACCATTGGGCAAATGACGGAATTATTCGTTATAGGTTTGATCCCTTTTGTTTCCCGCAAAACTTCGCGTAAGACCCTTCTCGGAATTGGTTTGTTGGCTTATGCCGCCCGTATGACCCTTTTCGCTTTTGCCGATGGCAATCCCACTTTTTTGCTCACTGGAGTAGGCCTCCATGGACTCTGCTTCGGTTGCTTTATCTTTGTCGCCTTTATGGTGGTGGATGAGGAAACTTCCTCTGATGTCCGCGCTAGTGCTCAAAACTTATTCAACCTGGTCATCATCGGAATTGGTGTCATTGTTGGGAGCAAAATTGCTGGTTGGGTTGCAGACTGGGCTGGAGATGACTACCAAAAACTATTTGGTGTCCCGGCTGCCGCAGCGATAGCTTGTTTTGTTCTACTTACCCTCTTTTATCCAGGGAAAAAGGAAATGGTCGCTTTAGGTGAAGCAAAAGAATCATGAGTCAACAACCACTACGCATCGGATTTGTCGGCGCGGGTTTTAATACTCGCTTTCACATTCAATCTCTTACTGAAGTTCGCGATTGCGAGGTTATGGGGGTTGTGAGTCACACAAAGGCTTCAGCGGAATCCGCGGTGAATCTTGCAAAAGAGCTGGGCGTGGGGCCTTCAGCTCGCGCGTTTGATTCCGTAGAAGAAATGACTGCTGACTCAAGCATTGATGCACTTTGGCTGAGTAATCCAAATCACACTCGTATTCCCGTGATGGAGGAAGTGCTTGCGGGGTCACAGCGCCGAGACACTCCGCTGAAGGGCATATGTTTAGAAAAACCTCTAGCCCGCACCCTACAGGAGGCTCTTCAAGTTAAGGGAATTGCTGATGAAATCGGTGTCCCTACGGGCTACTTGGAAAACATGCTCTGGGCACCTTCCGTTGTGCGCGCTCGTGAAATTCTATGGCGCCGAGGCGCCAAGCTTTCTGGTCGCCCTTATCTGGCGCGTGCGACAGAGGAACATTCCGGCCCACACTCCGCTTGGTTTTGGCAACGAGATCTTGCTGGTGGTGGCGCCCTTTTGGACATGATGTGCCACAGCATCGAAGCAGCGCGTTGGCTGCTTACAGAGCCTGGAGCGCCTCGCTCGAGCCTGACCCCTGAAAAAGTAAGCGCCACAGTCGGCACACTTAAGTGGAACGAGCCCCATTATGTTCAAGAACTCAAAAATCGATATGGCGATGCTGTGGATTGGAGCAAAAACCCCGCCGACGATTTTTCTCGCGCAACGGTCCATTGGCGTACAGATGACGGCCGGGAGTTATTGACTGAAACAACGTCTTCTTGGTGTTTTGTGAGCGCTGGTATTCGTCACACCTTTGAGTTGTTAGGCCCTGACTACGCGATGGAAGTAAACATGGCCCAATGTGGCGCTAGTGTTTTCTTTTCGCGCGAAGTAACTGGGGATGCAGGCGAAGACCTTGTTGAGAAACAAAATGCTGAGCAAGGCCTCATGCCCGTTTCTCCAAATGAACCCGCCCACTACGGCTATGCGGGCGAAAATCGTTACTTTGTTAAGTCCTTTCTAAGCGGCACTCAAACAAAGCTCGATTTCCAAGACGGAGTCGAAGTCATGCGTCTGCTTATGGCCGCATACAAGTCAGCTGCTGAAGATCGTGCCATTGCTCCAACTGAACCCGAACTGGAAACTTATAGGCCGTTCGGGGAAATGCGGCCCGACTAATTCACTGAGCCTTGATAGGGGTCCTATAGGCGGGCAGATAGCAAGAGTGGTTCGCCAGGGACTAGATCGGAACCACTCTCTAGCTCTAGAAGTAGTGGCCTCCCGAATTCTGGAACTGTGGGATTCGCCCACAAAAGGCGCGGCAGTTCTTCGTAGGCAGGGCCAAGGTCCACAACTGTCGCACCGACGGACAACAAGGAGCTTCCCTTTTTCGCGGTGACCCGAGAGCCCAAGAGGGCTTCAGTGGCAAAGGTGTTGGGCGCCCAAGCAAGGATTCTGTTTGAATTAGTTTTGACAAGGGTCAGGACAGGCTCCCCTGGGAGAATGCTTTGGCCAGGTTGGGCCAAAATACTTGCTACTGTTCCAGACGTCTTTGCTCGGAGTGTCAAGGCTCGGCGCTGGACGACAATCTCATCTACCCGGGCATCTTCGACTTTAATGGCAGCCTGGAGAGCTGCGAGCCGGGGATCCCCTAATCTTGGAGCGTGGTTTTTCCCCGTTTCTTCAAAAGCTAGAAGCCGCTCTTCCCCTTGATTAATCTGCCTCTGGTTTTCCTCAATCAAAAAATTCATTGCCTTAAGAGATTGATCAAGTTTATTGACTCGTGCCATCGCAACTTCCATTTGTTGGAGCACAAGCATCTTTTCGTCAAGAGCTTTCAGCCAATCTGCTTGAGCAGTGTCGCTAGCAGTCGTTGTACCTAGTCCGCGAATGCTAAGACTTTCTAGTCGATTGAATTCTTTCCTTAAGATTCCGGCACGGTCTTCTAGGGCCGTCGCGCGGCTTTTGCTAGTTTCGGCAATTGTTGTTTGTCTGTCGAACTCCGTGTCCAGCTTTGAGTAATCTAAGGTAAGGTCGAGCTTTCTTACTTTTGCGCGCTCAAAATCAACCTGAAATCGCCTTAGGTCAGCAGCCCAGTCAGCTTGTTCGATTTCTGCCGCAGCTTTTAAGTTCGCTTGAACAGCATCGACTTCTGCGGCAAGCCGGTCCACTTCTTTTCTGGAAACCTGCATCGCAGCAAGCAATGGCGCATCATCAAGAATGGCCAAAACCTGCCCTTCTTCAACTGGAGAAAAAAGTTCAGCGCGCATTTCCAGTAGTGTTCCCGCTACGGTTCCTGAGGCTTCCCAGGATTGGTTTAGCGCCTGCCCTCGGAATTGAACCGTATTGTTTTGCGCATTCCAGGCGTGAATAGTCCAGAGCCCTACGACAGCCCAAACGATTGGAGGTCCGGCTTTCCGTGCGAGTAGCTGGAGAAGGTTGCTAGATAGGGAGAATCGCGAGCTCATGTCATGCCTCCTGCAAGCTGTCGCGAACGACCAGCCCAGCATCAAGGACGCCTTCTATTGACTTGAGTTGCTGAACAAATTCATTTCCCATCGATTTGTCGCGCAAAAGGATTTCAAACACCAACTCTTCAGAGTCCGCGCCATGGGAAGCGGAGATGCGGCGAGTGCGCAGGCAGAAATTCTTGAGGATTCCGTCGACCGAGATATCTTGCCCAGCCTGTACTCGACAGCGAAGATGTCCGTCAAAGAATCCTCGGCTTCCAAATGCAGAGAAGTGGAGGAAGGAAACTGCTGCACAAAATATGATTGTTGCGAGACCACCAGCGGGAATTCGCCCACTTCCAATAGACATTCCAATAATGAGAGAAAAGAACACGAAAACGGTGTCACGTGTATCTTTGAGATTATTCCTGAAACGAATAATTGCGAGCGCCCCAAGAAGGCCCATAGCGGTTACGAGGCTGCTGCCAATAACATACATGACCATTGTTGTGGCCATGGAAATGAGTACCAATGACTGAGTGAAAGATCGAGAATAGGATAGTCCTACATGAGTCCATGAGTAGGTCCAGGCAAGCAATTGCCCAAGGAGAAATGCGGCCGCCATGGACAGTACGAGTACTTGGAGACTCGCCGAGCCAGAAGTCGTTGTGAGTTGATTGAGCCAGTCCATATTTTCTTTGACGAATTAAACCGCTTGCGCGGCTAGAGATGGGCTTGCTTCAACGCAGTAGCCGTATTTTGGGACTGAGGTGTAGCGAAGGCCGAAACTGTTCACAAGGGACTGTATCCAGGAAGGAAATCGATCGGAATACTTTATTTCCAAGATGATTCCAGGGACGTCAACTGGAGTCCATTCGCCTTCGCAATGAGTAATCTTTCCGTCAGGAGCCAGTTGGGTCTGAAGCTCTGAGTCAAACGTGACTCTCACAGGGTCAATCGTCCTCGACTCAAACGCTTCGCGCATATAACGAACCAGCAAGATGGGTCGCGATTGAGTTTTCTCGACTGATTGAACAAAACGCAAAAAGTTCGTATCGCCAAGATCTGTTTCAGAAGGTGCGTAGGAGCTCAGAGATTCAATATATTTTAGTGCTTTGTCTCGGGCAATCGTTACTCGATCTTTGCGGACAATTTGGTCCATTCGCTTTTTGATTTCAAAAAAAACAGGGTCATTAATGTTGTCCCCGTAAGTTCGAGCCCTCAACTTAAATCGGTTCTTTTCCGCATTTTTTGTTTGATGGTAAAGGTTGAGATTCTCGTTGTCTAAATAAAGAGAGCAGACAGAATATCGATGATCTGGGCACTTTGCACTGAAGGGGTCGTGTCCCATATGGGGCGATAGCCAGCTTCGGATCTCAGGCAGCATGCCAGGATCTAAAAGGTATTTGCGCTCAAATCGAGAAGTAAGGGTGCGGTCCACAGGCGAAAGGGAGGCCACTAAGGGCTCTCTAGTGAATATTCTACCCCAATATTTTGACTTAGTTCCGAAAAGAGGGCGATTTGAGCCCCAATTTTTAGTTATTGGGATAACCTTCTTGGATGCATAGATTTGCAAGCTCTGCCGCTGTCAACAGCTTGAGAAAGGCTATTGCGCCTTTTGTAGCCATTGTTTTTCTTTTGGTGGGCACAGATGGATTTGCTCAGCACCCACTGCCCGTAAACGACAATGACTGGGCCGAGTCCGAGGCTTCAGTCTTTCTAGAAGAGGAGGTGACGCAAATCTTTGTGACGATGGACGAGCACCTTCTTGACGAATTTATGCAGAATCCGTATTTGGACACATACGTGGACGCCACCGTGAGGATTGTGAATTCAGTCTTAGACGAGACCCACCTTAATGTTGGAATTCGCCCCCGCGGAAATTCACAGCGGGGCTCAATGAAGTTTCCATGGAAGCTAAGCTTTAATGAGTTTGTTCCCGGGAGAAAGTTTCATGGCATTGAAAAAATGAACCTTGCAAGTGAGTCGACGGACCCTTCGATGGCAAGAGAGTCTTTGGCATACGAAATATTCCGTTCATTTGGAGTTGCCTCGGGCCGAACAAATCATGTTTGGCTCACGATTAATGATGGTTCAAAAGTTCAAGGCGTCTTCAATAATATCGAACAGGTTGACGAGGAATTTGTGCAGGCCTGGTTCGGAAAGAAAGATGGCGATTTGTATAAGTGTCGCTGGAAGGATCAGGGGGCACGACTTCTCTGGACTCCTCCAGGAGATGCGGCAACGTACAGAAATTTAGGGGACTATGAAGAAAAGATAACAGATAGTTTTCAGAGGCTTGCGGATTTTATAGATTTTGTTTGCAATTCGGATGACCCAACATTCAATGCCGGGATTGGAGGTTGGATAAATGTTGATTCCTTTCTCCGTGCTCAGGCGGTAGATATGTATCTAGGCCAATGGGACGGCCTTTGGATTTTCCCCAATAATTACTATCTATATTGGGACACGGAGTCTCAGCGATTTGAGTATATCCCTTGGGACCTCGACCATTCCATGGGAATGGACTACTGGTTTCTTCCTTACTTCTGGGGAACTGATTGGGCTCGCAGGCCATTTGCGGGTTGGGGGGACAGTAGCGAGGCCTCGAAGCCGGGCAATGGGAATGGCCCTCCTTTAATTGACCGTCTTCTGAAGATTCCAGAGTATGAATCCCAGTTGGCCCGCAATGTAAAAGAGATTGCGGCTTATCACGGCCACCCGAGTCGTTTGACCCCGTCTGTTGAGAGAATCTTTAATCTTCTTGCCCCCCTTGCTTATACGGGCTCATTTTCTGGATCGACAATGGAGAATGGGTATCAGCCCCAAGATTTCCTTGATTCATGGGAGTTTCCATCAGACTATTCTTCGTTTAATAATCCGGCTACTTGGGGAGTGTTGCCTTTTCTGCGAACGAGATCAGACTATGTTCGCAGTAATTATCCTGACCCTTCAGTGCAACCTTCCATTTATGTGAACGAAATTGTCGCAAAAAATGAAACGGGGATTACTGACGAGGCAGGCGAGTATGAGGATTGGATTGAGATTTTTAACAATTCAAGCCAGCCTGTAGACCTTAGTGGATTTTTTCTCTCTAATCGTTACGCCGATACCAAAGAGTGGGAGATTCCAGCAGGAACAGTGGTCCCTCCTAATGGCTATATTCTTATTTGGTGTGATGGCGAAGTCAGTCAAGGTCCCTTACACGCAAGTTTCAGTCTCGACAAAAATGGAGAGGGCGTTTATCTCTTTAGTCCAGAATCGTCAAAAAACGTTTGGATTTCATCGCTTGTATATCCAGCGTTGAATGCCGACCAGGCATGGGGAAGGTTGCCAGATGCTGGCTTCAATACAGCGCAGCTTGCTTTCCCGACGCCCCTCGCTGCTAACCAGACAGGATCCTTGGACCTCGTCAAAGAGGGTTTTGTGCCGGATGCCCAAGTTCTCCATGCTTTAGGAGCAACGCCGGATGGGCGAGTTGCATTTTTGTGGTCGAGAAAAGCAGGGAGCTTTCCCATAGGGAGCGGAATCCCCTGTGCAGGTACGACCCTTAGTCTTGGTAGCCCAGTTTTTAAGGGTTCTGTCCAGAAGGCCGATGCGACAGGGGTGGCATCGGTAACGATTCAGCCAAACGTTGCCCCTGCAGGAATTCTTGTTCAGTGCCTTGATGTCTCATCTTGCGAAGTCTCAAATGTAATTGAGTTTTGATTAAACTGCTTTATTTTAAGGGCAGATAATGACTTCGAGTCCGTTGGAAACTTGTTCGCCTAGAGAGGAGGAGAGGGCGTGGGCTTGAGCAAAAAATCTACGGCCAATTAGCGCCGCATTGTTTAATTGTGTACTCATTGAGGCTTCACCATTTCCATTAGCAGAGAGTCTCCTTTGGAAAACAATTTGGTTTGGATTAATGAGGACAACTCCCGCTGCAGAATACGCGTCAATGTAGTCTGGAGATGTAGAGGCATAAATCGTGACAAAGTCTCCTGATGCCGCACCACTAATTTTAATGTTTAGCGCCCCGCCGTATGCGGGCGAGCCAATACCTTCCAGATGGAGCCCATGCGCGCTTGGGTCGAACTGGTCGAATTCTCGGAATCCACAGCTTTGTTCGTTCGATACGCCAGGTGTCGGGGCAATAAAGGTCGCCCACAAGGAGTTACCATCGAAAAGTCTTCCAGTAGAGATGTCGTCTGACTGAGGGCCGTAAGTAATGGAGTCCAAGATGGTTACTCCATCAACGTCCACAAGGAAGATTTCCTCTCCACTCCCAGAGAGTTTGAAGTTCGCATGCAAAGAACCCTGAGACGCATCTTCATCACACCAGACAAGAATGGTTTCCCCTGGTTGAAGAATAGTGCCGGCAGGAAACGGCCATTTTGAAAGGTTAGTTGGGTCATCACTCAGGAACACACCGTCCAGATTTATGGGGGAATTATTTCGGTTGAGAATCTCAACCCAATCATCAAAGTCTCCGGAGGGGTCAGGGTTAGTCGTGGAATTCTTGGCAAGAAATTCATTCAGGCAGGGCGAGGTTCCCGAATTTGTTTGCGTGGACCAAGAAGGGGGCTGAAATTCGGCTGTCCTAGGAAGGAAACTCCACGCACCACCACTGGAAGAATCACACGAAGAGGAAACATAGTATTCGATCTTTGCTCCCGCCAGAGAGCCGGGCACTTGTGCTCCGTAAACTCCATCTCCGGGAGCTCCATCACCGTGCTGTCCATCGTCGAACATCGGCATTTCTTGGAAGGCCCCTACTTCGCGGTAGCGAAGGGTAACATCGGCCAAGTTGGACCCTTGGGGCGCAGAAGCCTCGACTGTGACGACGACGGTCTGTCCTTCAGCAGGCAAAGGGGGGTAATGCGCGAGCTTAGCTAGCTGAGGCTGCGGCCTGCTGAATTCAGGTAAAGAAAGGAGGTAGGCCTGTCTTTCATCTACATACTGTTGAAGCCCCTTGAAGACAGTGTGACCCTGAATGACATCGCTGTATAAATTGGTGGTGTAGTCAGCGAAAGAATAAATTTTCTTTGTGTCGGCTTGTACTTCGGTACGAATCAGATTGTCCCATGCCGTAACAATGGGGCCCACTCGACCCCAATCCACCCACTCTTCCAAGATTGTCCGAAAATGAGCAAGGTAGCGTTCCCTGACAACTGGAATTGTCAAAAGGCGATTTAGCAAGGGCAAATCAGGATTGTTTGTTTCGTAATCGGGGTGGAGATTAACGCCGCCATTTGTGCCCCAGGAATTCATTCCAAAAGAGCCAAAAGCTTCATTTGCATCTCGTTGCAGAAGGTTCCAGCGCCCGTGGACGATATCTCGGTAAATGGCGTAGTCAGAGCCCTTGTGGACATATCCGTCTGAATCCATGAAGGCATTTTCCAGTGCCAGGGTCCAGAGAGCGCGATCAAGAGCCAAAGTGTCTTCTACTGTTTGGACATATCCTGAGCCAGGCGGTGTGTTGTTGAGTGTATCGCAAAGTAGGACTAGCCGGTCATAGGCAAGAGGGTCTTCGCTTTTCAGTTCGTACCACTGCTGATAGGAGGCGGGGTTGCTTCCTAGCCAATTGAGAGACGCCTTTCCCGGGTACCTCATTGCGGAAGGAATTTTAAAACGATCACCTGTGTCAGTGGGATACCATTGGTCAAGAAAGTCTTTATTTAGTTGTTGGACATTTGCGTAGACCCCCCAATTTTCATTATTAATAATAAGATGAATGAAATTTCCTCGAGCAGCCGTGGTATAGCTTCTACAGACTTTTGAAAATAGAACTTCTCTCATGAATGTTGGGTCCATAAAAGCATTGTTGAAGTTAAGGGTTGAATAGCCCATCAAGTCTTGGTCAGGCACAAAAGAGTTTGTAGAAATATTGAAAGACTTCTTTTGAGTTATAGGTCGGGTGTACGAAGTATTTCCTTTGAATCGAACACCCACATCAGCATAAGTCACACCATCCACGGTCATGGTGGCAGGAATCTCAGTGTTCGTCCCATAATTGCTCTCCAGAATAGACCACCAGTTATTCTGTTGGAAGTCAAGACGCACTTCCCTAAGGATTGATTCGTCGTAAAAGTCTTGCGCCTTTGCAAAGCTGGGCAGTGCAAGCAAAATGAATCCTAAAAGTGGAATTTGATTTTTCATGGGCAAATGACGACTTCAAGTGCGTTAGAGACTTGCTCGCCAATGGAGGATGAGGGTAGGTGAGATTGTGCGAAGAAAGACCGCCCAATCATTGATGGATTACTAATAGGTACGCTCATCAAGGCTTCTCCGCTGGAATTCGTTGTCAGGGACTTCTGGAAGACAAGCTTGTTTGGCGCAATAAGAATAGTGCCTGCAAGGGAAATGCTATCTAAGTAGCCAGGGGAAGTTGAAACATACAGCATGATCGAGTCTCCTGGATTCGCCCCCGTGATTTTTATGTTCACGGATCCTCCATTAGAGGGGCTGCCACTGCCTTCCAATCGGAGGCCATGGGCAAATGGGTCTAGCTGGTCATAGGCTCGGTACCCACAACTTTGCTCATTGGAGCTATTTGGAGTTGGGGCGCGGAAGGTGGCCCATTGGTCAGCCCCATCAAAGAGTCGTCCCGTTGACACATCTGCTTCTTGGTCAGAAAAATCAAAGTAGTCCCGATAAGTCGTGGCATCTGAATCTACGAGAGCCAGTTCTTCGCCGCCTTTATCTAACTTAAAGTTTGCATGCAAAGGCCCTTGGCCGAGGTCGTCATCTGCCCAAACAATAATTGTTTGGCCCGAAGGAATTGTTGTGCCAGAAGGAAAGGACCACTTTGAGGGGTCTTGCATGTCGTCGCTGAGATACCAACCGCTTATGTCAGCCGTTCCTGCTGTGTTGTTGATGATTTCAATCCAATCTTCAGCCTCTCCAGCCTCGTCCAGTGCACCAGTATCATTCTTGGCCAAGAATTCATTGATGAGGATTCCATTTGGATTAGTCCCTGGGGATACTTCGTAAGAAGCTGGATTTTCTTCCGCTTGCCAAGGGTAATGAGTCGCATTGTCCGAAGGTGTCCATGCAAGCATGTACCAACGAATTTTGGTTCCTGAACTTTGAGGGGGGACAATCCCACCCCAAACGCCATCGTTCGCCGCGCCATCTCCGTGTGCGCCGTCGTCATACATCACGGACTCGTTGTAGGTCCCAGATTTTCCAGCTCGCCAAAGCAATAGCGCGCCTGATATCGTTGTACTTGATGCTTGTATTTGAGCAGTGACTGCAACGGTATCTTGGTCCGTTGGGTTTGAAGGCAACACTGCGATATTCGAGAATTCCGGACGGGGGCTACTGAGCTCCGGAAGGCTAAGCAGATAGGCGCGACGGTTTTCAACAAATGGCTTGAGGCCACAAGAGACTCGGCCACCGGGAGGGCCACCTCCACCCCCAATCGTTACATCTTGCGTTACATTGTTGTAGAAGTCTTGCAAGGAGTATAATTTTTTCGTATCAGCGATAACGTCGGGCTCAATGAGAGTTTGATATTGGGTAACAAGTCCCCCAATGAGCGCCCAATCCCAAGATTGCTCAAGCATTTCGCGGTAGTTTGCCAAATAAGATGCACGCCCTCTCATTCCGCTACTTGGATTTAGGATTCGAGTGATGAGGGGGTAGTTGTTGTCTCCATAGTTTTCCAAAGGGGGAATTCTCTGCAGTTGGGTGCTGCTTAACCCCATGCCAAAGTTTCCAAAAGATTCATTCGCATCCCAGGGAATCGTTGAGAAGCGCCCTTCGGAGAGGTCGTTGTAAATGTAGTAATTGTGGCCACTTTCAAAATATGAGTCACGATTTACGAATAAGTTTTGTCCTACTAGGTACCAGAGCGCTCGATCAATGCGCAAGTGATCGTCTAAATCGTCAAACAAATTTGTGATAGAGCCGTTATTCAATTTGTCGCATAAGTCGACCAAGTCAGCCCATTCCGTTCCAGTTGGGTCACTTTTAAGTTGATAAGTGTTGTAGTAACTGGATTGAGACGAGCCAAGCCAGGTTAGTGTAGCCTTGTTCCCGCCACCGCCAGGGCCTCCTCCAGTAACTGGATCGCACTTGTACCGGTTGCCATCGTTGTCATCAAACCATTCGGCGAGAAATTCGCCACTGACTTGTTCGGTGTTGTTGTAGATTCCCCAATACGTTCCATTAATCCAAAGTCGGGCAAAGTTTGCTCGCGGTGCAGGCAGATATTCTCTCAGAACATGATAAGTGACCACCTCTCGGCAAAAAGTTGGATCCATGAAGGCATTACCTAGGTTAATTGTGTCGAAGCCGTAAAGCTCTTGGTCAGCGACATATTCATCCATTTTAATTTTGAAAGGCATCTTCTCCTCAGGCCAAACACTTGCCGAAGAGTTCCCCTTGAAGCGGACGCCCACTTGTGTGTAAAGAACTCCGTCCACCTCAAGGTCTGCTTCAATACAAGTTTCTGATTGACGATTTTGATCCAGAAGGGCCCAGTAGTTGGACTGGTGAAAAGTCAGCTTCAAGTCCCTGACTGTGGTTTCGTCATATAGGTCTTGAGCGAAACTTTGGCCCATAAGGAGAGCCGATAGGATGAGTGAGAGGATTTTTCTCATGGGAGGTGAACACCGCAAAAGCGGTCTAGTTTCGGAGCTTTGAAGGAATCAAAGACTCTGAGAAATTCTAACACAGAATGGCTGTGCGAGGGCCCAGTAACGGCGGCCTATTGAATCGTTCGGCTTTCTCCATTGGAGAAAGAGGTCGCAGGGATATCCAAAGCCTGAAGCCAAATCTGGAGCCCTGGATAGTTGTTTGGCACCGCA
>Ga0187827_10005293_pt1 | contig 15342 bp, 13 predicted proteins | sample ETNtaG_39_FD_167969 | JGI IMG/M metagenome (GOLD analysis project Ga0187827, IMG submission 167969) | Marine microbial and viral communities from oxygen minimum zone, Eastern Pacific Ocean - ETNP2014_SV_150_PacBio MetaG (Illumina Assembly) | ecosystem: Environmental > Aquatic > Marine > Hypoxic...
GGAGTGGGGTCCTGAAAAGATCGAACAAGTACTTCCGCACCTTACTTGGGTAAGATTTACTGTTGCAGCTGGGAAACCGGAAAGTTATGCAAAAATTATGTATAAAGGTCCAGAGCATGTTGAAGTGTTTGACCGAGCGATGCATCACATTAAATATGCTGTAGATTTAAAAAGAAGAAAGAAATTGAAATGCACTCTTGGTATTCAAATGGTTTTAATGCCTGCATTCAAGGAAGAGATCATCCCTTTTTCAAGATTGGCCGTTGAACTCGGCGTTGACTATGGAGTTATTAAGCATTGTTCAGATGATGAGTATGGTACACTCAACGTTGATTATGAAAAATATGAGAGTATGTATGATTTACTTAATGAGGCAGAAAAACTGAGTAATGAACGAACAAAAATAATTGTTAAATGGGCGAAAATAAAGGATAAAGGAATAGCATCGTACAAAAGGTTCTATGGCCCACAGTTTTTGTTGCAAATTAGTGGTAGTGGGTTAGTTGCTCCTTCCGGGATGTTCTTTAATGCAAGGTATTCAAAATTACATATGGGCAATTTTACTGAAGAACGCTTTATAGATATTTTCAAATCCGACAGATATTCAAGAACAATGAATTATTTAGCATCCCCAGCATTTAATGCTCAAACTATGATGGGAACCTTACCCATTCAACATTATGTGAGTATAGCACTGGATAATCATATTAGAGGCTTTGAGCGAATTAAACCAAGCAATAATATTGAGCCTCTTCATGTAAATTTTTTATAATAATTTACATATTCTATAATAGCCAGATACTTTTTTCATATGATTTTTTTTTGATATAGTTGTGATATTGCGTCGAATTATAATATAATGGAAAACTTTGATTCAATTAGCGTAATCATGCCGGCTCTCAATGAAGAGGTAAACATTGAGCAGGCTATTGAAAATGTTTTGGAATCTTTTAGAAAGCTTGAAATAGATGGAGAGGTCGTTATTGTTAATGATGGTAGTACTGATGATACAAAAAAAATTGCTGAGGGTTTTGTAGGAGAGTATCCTAATGTTCAATTAATAAATCACAGGAAATCACAAGGTATTGGTAAAGCATATTGGGATGGTGCAAAAGCATCGAGAGGTGAATGTATTACATGGGTTCCAGCGGATGGAGAAAATGATGCATTTGAAATTCTTAGATATTTGCCACTAATGAAACAAGTTGATATTATTATCCCATATGTCTATAATAAAGAAACAAGAAGTTGGAATCGCAGATTATTATCTAAAGTCTATAAGGCAATTATCAACTTGAGTTTTGGAATGATCCTGAACTATATGAATGGTACCGTGATTTTTCGGAAATCAATTCTACAGGATGTAAAGCTCAAATCAAGTGGTTTTTTCTTTCAGACAGAGCTATTAATAAAAACAATAAAACAAGGCTATCTCTATGCTGAAGTACCCTATGCATTGAGTTCACGTGATTCTGGTCAATCCAAAGCACTGTCTTTCAAATCACTATATAAAGTAATGTTTGGATATATTGGAATGTTCTTCTCTGTTTATTTATCAAATAGCAGAAACAGAGATATCCATATTGATTCTTTGACCTGTAAGAGAAAAGCATTGCTGAATCGCGAAGCATGATCAATATAGAAATGTTACATCTCACAGTTATTATCGTAAATCTCTGGTGTTGATTTAATAGCGGTTATTTGCAACACTATCCGTAGATGTCAATAGAAGTATTATTGAACGGGTTTATGACCTTTTCAGCCTGCCTTGTTTTTTTTATCATTTCAATAAGAGTACATAGACCCAAAAAAGAAATTATGTATGTATTAACCATTTTCATTATTGTACCTACTATTATTTTCGCGATCATTTTTTTTACTAATGATTATAGACAAGACATATTGAATTTCATGGTCATTGCGGAAATTCATTATGTTATGTCCTTGGCCTTTATTCAAACATATCCAGTCTTGAGAATTGAGATCCCCACTTTTAAGATTCTTTTGTTACTAAATAATGCTAAGAGTGCGGGATTGACGAAATTAAAGTTAAAGGAACTAATGCCGGAGGGTGAACTTTTCACGGATCGTTTAATGGATCTCAGTAATGATGGTTTGATATCTTACAATGATGGTATTTTAGATTTGAAATTTCCAGGAAGGATCCTTGCACTGATTTTTTATTATTACAGACGTTTGTTGGGATTTTCAATAGGTCGGGGTTAAGAATGTGTTTTAGTAATTTTTTTCCCCGGTCCATTTACTATAGCGATGATTAAGGATAATATTTCTACGACATTATTTATCCTAACCAATTTAAATATTATTCTTCTAATGGGGTTTCACATCGTTGCATGCCGTTTGGTTAGCAAAAGAAGTGGATTTAAATCACCCCAAATGTTTCTAATCAAATTTGTGCTATTCATGAACGTACCTCTTTTTTTTGGTATAATATTAGTTGCTCGTATTGAATTACGATCTATTATAGACCTAATGTCAATGCTACTATTTGGGGCCTTAGTATTCAACTTAGTGTCTTATGTTTATTTTCATATTTTTAATATGAGTGAAACTGCACGTAGGATAAAAATTCTTCTTCATTTATATAAAAACGGTTCTTCACATATTGATGAATTAAAGTATGATTACAATCCTAAAGATATGGTCAATTCAAGACTGGAAAGACTTATTGAGATGGATGAAATCACTTTGGATGAATCTGGGATTTATCATTTGAATAGCAGGATATTTCTACCTGTTGCTAGTGCATTTTCGATTTTGAGGAAAATATTCTGAAAAATATTATTTAGTTACCAACAATTTTTTCAAACCTAAAAAATAGATTATTAGATAGATGCTTTAATCTCAGCTTATTGCCTTTGTTTAATACAATTTTACCTTTTAAAGAATATACAACTAATAATGCACAAACTTTTTTTGGTTATTATGATAAGATCCCATTTAATGCAAACGGTTCAAAGTTATTGGCTATTTCGGTCGATTGTGAGAATCGTCAATTGAAAGAACCTATCGTAGCAAATATAGGTTATTTCTATACGGGGGATTCCAAGAGATTTGTCAAATTAGATGAAACTTCAACATGGTGCTGGCAACAGGGTTGTAGGCTCATGTGGCACCCACAATACCCAAGTGATAGGATTCTTTATAATAGAGTGGTTGATCATGACTATGGTTCAATTGTATACGATCTAAGGCAGGATACAATAGTTAGGGAATATGAATTTCCCATCTATGATATTGATTCCCAGGGGAAAAAAGTGGCATCATTGAATTTCTCACGTCTTGGTAGACTGAGGCCAGGTTATGGTTACATTAATTTCGAAGACACTGGTGAGGGTAATATTGCACCGGATGATGATGGTGTATGGATTTATGACTTGGAATCAAATGAAAAACATTTGATTGTAACTCTTCATGATCTACTGAATTTTGAGCCTTCTTCTACAATGCGTGATGCTGAGCATTATGTGAACCATTTATGCTTCAACCCTTCTGGAAAACGATTATTATTTTTTCATATTTGGTTTGACGGCAAAAAGAGGCATGTTCGTGGTTTGACTTGTGACATAAATGGTCAGAATCTATTTATTCTGAATGAAGGTCGTTTGGTATCACACTATACATGGAAAAATGATCACGAATTACTTCTCACTGGAGAAGGGAGCAAAGGATTCGGTTATTTCTTAATTGATATTCGTGATCCCAAACCCCGAAGACTATCCGGCGAAAGGCTAAACCAAGATGGCCATCCTTCTTTCTTGAAAGAGGGGGAGATGTTCTTGACGGACACGTATCCTAATCAATTTAACTATCAATCATTGAACATTGTTGGTCTAGAGGGGACTGTTAACACTGTAGTAAGAGTCTATTCCCCTTCTTCGTATAAGGGGGAATATCGCTGTGATCTACATCCGCGATTGAGTAATGACTCTAGTATGGTTTGTGTAGACGTTCCTGGAATTGACGGCCGCAAGTTGGCTGTCATCAAACTAGATGATTTTTAATAAAACAAATCTGTGTTCTTTGTTCCTTACAAACGCTAAATGTTGAAAAATATGACTTTGCGTAATTTCTGATTTGATTAAGTAGATATCCTAATTGATAGCCACGTTTCCAATAAGTAAAGAAGTATTAGGAGAATCAAAATACATTCAAAATACATAAAGAAATTATCATCTCTTGTGCCGTCAGACAGATCCAAGTACGGTTCAAAGAGTTTGAACTTAGCTCAGCTAGCGAAAGCTAGTTACTCTGTTCCGGATGGTTTCTGTATCAGTGTAGAAGCTTTTAAAGACCATATTCTTAAAGGAAGCAGAGAATTTAAGAATGTCTCAGCCTATCCAACGATACTTCAGCAATATAGAGAAATGACCCTGGAGACACCATTGAAGCCGGAGTTCGAACGGGAACTTGACGTACAAATCCAATCTATAGTTGGTTCAGCCTCCGATCTGCTAGCAGTGCGATCTTCTGCTATCGAAGAAGATCTAAGTTCAGGAAGTTTTGCTGGGGTTTATTCAACTATTTTGGATGTAAACGGTAAGAAAGACATTTTGGATGCGATAAGATCATGTTGGTATTCATATTTTAGTGAACCGGCGCATTATTATAGATCAAGAAAGGCCGTAAAAGAACTGAATGGTATGAGTGTATTGATACAAAGAATGATTAAACCACGATTTTCAGGGATACTCTTTACTAATGGGATCTCCAATATTAGAGAAGAATATTGCATAATAGAAATTGTTTCTGGGGATGCTAGAAATCTTGTGGATGGTAAAGTTTCAGGGAAGAAACTATTAGTTAATCGAAAAAGTTTCCGTATTCATTCAAATGACCGAAAAGTGCTATTGAAAGATCGTTGGTTAGCAAAGAGACTTGCTAGAGTTGGTTTAGAAATCGAATTGCTTATGGGATCTCCGCAGGATATTGAATGGTGCGTGGATCATCAACGAAAACTTTGGATAATTCAGACTCGCCCAATCACTGAGTTGCCAAATGAGAGGGGAATTTCTGAAACACGCCTTCTTAATGGGTGGGAGAGAGCTTACTATGAACCCTTCTCCACTTTAGGATGTCATTTGGCCACTAAAAGATACCTGAATTGGGTTAAGGCGATAAACCGTTTTTACCTGCTTGATTTCAGGCCGAGAGTAAAAGTGGAGAATAATATTTTATTCCATACAGTGCCTTGGGACCGTAAAGTTGGTTTGGTTCGTATTTGGATGTTTATTTTTGATATCCTGAGATGGTTTAACCGAAAGCACATTCGGAGTAAATATCTTTGTAGTACACTACCAAATTACAATCAAACTTTATCAGTTATAAAAGTAAAAAATATATCAAGAATGACCGATGAAGAATTATTTTGTGATTTTTCTTTGGTAGTAAACGTATACCTTGATTCACAGAAAACAAGTTTTGCGCTGGGCCGCTTAGCATCTTTTTCAGCTCATGTTCTCAAACTATTTTTAAAATGTTCAATGTCTTCAGAAAAGTATATAAATATTAATTCTATCTTATCCGGGCTTGATAACGTAACAATAAGTCGAGATATACTTTTTGAAGAGATATCTCAGAAAATTGTTGAACAACTTGTTAAGGAAAAACTCAGTCTGAATTTCTTAGGGAATCTTGAGGAAATATTACCGAAAATAAAAAATGGGAACATTCTTGCAAATAGATTAGAGGATTTTCAAGAAAGATTCGGATATATGTGGGCTGATCGTTATCCTAGAGATCCGGCTTGGGAATTTGATATGGGAAAGTTTGAATCGGCCTTAAAGGATTTTGGTACTTCAAGCAGTAATGAGACTCTTAAAAATAAGGTAAAAAAGCTTAAATCGGAACGGAATCAGCTAATTGTTGAATTCGAAAAAAAGCTTGATAAAGGTATTTTTTCTAGAGCAAAACTATATATCTTCCGGAATCTTCTATTTGACTTGGGAAATTTCTTTCCACATAAGGAGGAGAGAAATGACCATCTTTATAGTGTAATCATGATTTTAAAATCACTGTGCATCGAAATCGGTAATAGATTATCTTTAAAAGGAATTATAAAGGAACCAAAAGACGTTTTTTTTCTTACTGAAAATGAACTCACAGATAATAATTTTCTTAATATACGGTATACTGATAGTATAAAAGAAATCATAGATGAAAGAAAAACTGTATATAAACATTCGTTAAAATTGATTGAATTAACAAACGATTATATTGATCATGATATATGGAGCTCTTTGGATCAATTTAAATCGGAATTTTCTGGGGATGGATGTAGTCCTGGTTTCAAAATGGGAATTGCAAAAGTAATTATAGGAATGGGAAATTTCGATAAAATTGATAATGATTCAATATTAGTATGTAAGAATTTTCGACCTGCAATGAGTCCAATTCTTTCGAGAATTGGGGGTTTGATAGTGGAAAAAGGGAGTATTATCTCTCACGGAGCTATCCTATCTAGAGAATATGGGGTTCCAGCTGTATTCAATGTAGAAAACATAACCAGATTAATAAAAGATGGGGACAAAGTAAGTTTGGATGGAAATACAGGAATCATACAGTTGGATTCGAATGACTCTTTTGTTAATGCAATCAAGAATAATGAAAAGAATCATTCAAATTATTTGAAGATATAAATATCAACATTATTGATATGAATTACAATAAGAGTTTCACCAAAATTTTTGAAAAATCTTTTTTATCAAGGGAATATTATCCTATATCGATGGTCTTTTTTGGATTTATTTTATCATTTTTCTTATTCTATTTTTTTCTCAGCAATAAAGTTTACCTCATCGGTAGCGATGCCTTTTACTATATGTCAATTGCTGACAGCATTTTGAAATATGGAGAGATGAGAGATATTACATCCATACCTAGTTTTCCTGTCAAGACTCCTCAAAATGGTATCGTGTTTGTTCATTTAATATTATCACTTCTAGGATTAGGAGCAAAAGATCGCATTCTTTCTATAGTTTTAATTAATTATTTGCTTTACTTAAGTGGAGTTTATCCTCTCTACAAAATAGCAAGATTATTAAACAATAAATGGGGTTTTTCATTAGCTACACTCCTTTCCGTTTATATTGCTGCATGGCATATTATCCGAATCAATCTATTAGCAATAAATGATGGAATATATAATTCACTAATTATATGGTTGGTTTATATGATCATCAAATATGTGCATGATTTCGATGCCGGAAAATTATTCGCGAAAAAAAATTTAATATCAATGCTAATTATTAATTTCATTGTAATAGTGTTAATTCAATTTCGTTTAACTGCTTCCCTGATTATTGCATCAGCTGTATTAAGCGCGTTTGCTATAAGAGATTATAAGATTTCAGCCTCCTTTTTAATTGTTTGTCTTTTATTGATTTTTTCATTTCTATCTGTTTATTTATTTATTCCAGTGGTGGGATTTAATAATATTATTGAAAAAATCACTGTTTTTATGTTTAAGTCAATAGATTTGTATTATATAAAGTTTCAGTTCTGGAAAGTATTGCCCGGATTAGTGATGGGCCTATCACCTTTAAGTAATCCAATAGCGACATTCATGTTTATAATTCTCCCATTGTCCATGATTTATTATCTATTCAAAGGGATAAAAGAAAAAATATTTCAGCGTGTGTTTATTGCCTGTATTTGTTTGTCAGGACTGTGGTTTACTTACAGTTATCCCGGGAATTCACGTGATATCTTGTATACTTTTCCATTTGTTTACCTTATTCTCTTAAGTTTAAAAAGGATCAAGTATATTGGATATATATTTGTATTTATTGTATTTCTTCAAGGTTTGAAACTACCTTTCACTGGTTTTGGTAGAGGACCTGCCTCTAAACTATTTCTTCATATTTATGAAAACGAAATTTCCATTTCTGATGAAGCCTTGTTGATTAGCCGCGAGAGAAGGCATCCATATTTTTTTCTTGGGACGAGGACCTATTTAGGAGCCGATAATTGGAAAATAATTCTTGAGAAGATTAAAGCCCCCGGGAAATTTATTCCGTCGTTGACTTTAGATTTAATAAAAAATAATCATTCTATATTTGTACTTGGGAATAATGAATACATAGATAGTATTTTTTCCGATCTTAATGAAATAGCTGTTTCAAATGATTTTGAATTAGAATATAATCCTATCACTCCTAATTTAAAGGAATTTGAAGGGTGGGCGTTGGTTGAACTAAAGCTGAAAAAGTCTAACAAAAACTGATAGTTGACTATTTCAGAATTTCTACTTTTTATCTCTGATCGAGCTTTAACTAATCCAAAATCTTACCTTCAACCAGGTCAAAATGGCCCCTACAATGATCCCGAAACTGCAGTAAGAAACTACGGTCACTGGCTTATAACCTTCTCTAAATGTTTTGAGTTGACCGGTGAGCAAATCTATTTGAAGAAGATTAAGGAATTGGCTGAATACTTAATCTCAGATGATGCACGCCCCCACGGTTTTTCTTTCCATCACCGGTCTAAAGAAGGGAAGGATAGATGTAATGGATTAATTGGGCAGGCATGGACGTTAGAAGCACTGATTTGTGCTTCTTCAATTTTGGGTGATACACGATATGCTGAATTGGGTGAGGAAGTCTTTTTTCAGCACAAATTCAATGCGGAATTTGGCTTGTGGAATCGACTGGAAACAGACGGTGGTCTTCTATCTATCGATGATACCTTTAACCACCAACTGTGGTTCGCTTCTTGTGCAGCGTTACTGAACACACCAAGGGGAGAGGAAGTACGAGAGAGAATATTTCGGTTTATGAACTGTTTACTTGAAAATCTATCTGTCTTGGATAATGGATTGATTTACCACCCAATTGAAAGAAGGTTAAATCAAAATGATTCGAGGCTGTCTATAAAATCGAAACTAAGAAATGTTGTAGAATCACTCTTACCCATTTCATTAAAACGGAAAGGCCAGTCGAGGCATAATAATAATGAATTAAGAGAAAAAATGATTTACAAATCGGTTGGCTACCATCAGTTTAATATGTACGCCTTTGCTATCCTAAAAGAAACATTACCAGATCATTCGTTTTGGCTGTCACCAGAATTTGGTAGGTTAGTTGATTATTTGCTCTCCAATGAATTCAAGAATGAAGTATCTGATAATATATATGGCTATCCTTATAATCCGCCTGGCTTTGAAGTTCCCTTTGCCTTAAGTGTGCTTACTAGTTATAGCGAAGATGAACTTGTTGGCATATCCTCCTGGTGGGTAAATGAACAACTCAAAAGATGTTACAACCCTGAAACTAAAATGATGGATAGAAACACTGAGGATTATCGGACGCATACTGCCAGAATTTATGAGGTAACGAGGCTTCCCATTTCTATTCTAAATACGATAAAAATCAAAACACAGTCTTTAGGCGATTCCTCGCAAGTTTTTTATTAAGGCATCCGTCATAATTCCGGTTTATAACAATCCGGATGGATTGAAAAAAGTACTATCATCATTAGTTCGACAGGACTATCCTAAATCTAAATATGAGATTATCGTAGCTGATAATCGGTCAACAGATACTTCAAAAGATATTGCTCAAGAGTATGGAAGCAATTATCCCCATTTGGTCAAGAATGTGAGTGAGGACAATATCAAAAGTTCTTACGCTGCTAGAAACAGAGGCATTCAAATTGCTGAAGGAGAAATTCTGGCATTTACCGATTCAGATTGTGTTCCATCCGAATCTTGGTTGACTGAGGGTTGCAAAGCAATTGAAAAAGATAATGCTTCGATGGTGGCTGGGAAAATAGAGTTTACATTCAAGGATTCAGAGCCAAACATCTGGGAGTACTTTGATTCTGCTGGAAAATTAAACCAAAAAAACTATGTTGAAAATGCGGGCTTTGGTGCAACAGCAAATCTATTTGTAAAAAAAACAATGTTTAATAAGTATAGACTATTTTTATCCGAACTAGAATCCGGGGGCGACTATGAATTTGGTAGGAGGCTTACTCAATCAGGTGAGGTATTATTATTCTCTGAAACTGCCTTAGTTTATCATCCCGCAAGATCTAAGTTTAGAAGCAAACTAGCTAAGTCAAAGAGGATAGCTGAAGGTCAAAGAAAATTGGCTAGAATGGGTTTATTGGATCATGGCCGACTCAATTGGAAACAGCTTTTGTTGACATTGTATTATCCAACCTTGCCAAAAGTAAAAATGAGGATTCATGAGAAGATTTTATTAGTGCTAATAAACAATTATTTTAGATATTATAACTTTTTTAAGAGGCTATAGATATAAATAATTTCAATAAATCTCTTGTTTCTGTAATTATTCCAACCAGAAACCGATCGTTTCTACTTAAACGTGCCGTTCAAAGCGTTCTTGATCAAAGTTATTCAAGACTTGAATGCATTGTTGTTGATGATGGATCTAAAGATCAGACGAGAGAGATCATTAGCTCATTTGAAGATGACCGCACAAAATATTTTCGACATGAAAGAAATATGGGTGCCTCCGCAGCCCGTAACACTGGAATAGAACAATCAAGAGGCGATTTTTTAGCTTTTTTGGATGATGACGATGAATGGTTACCAACTAAAATTGAAAAGCAAATTTTTTTGCTTGAAAGTTTACCTTCAAGTTATGGAATGGTATATAGTTGGATGGATTATTATGATAAAGAAGGTTGCATTGTTCATGAACACCACCCAAAGTTAAAAGGTTATGTATTTCAACATGTCTTGGATATACAACGAATTGGGGGTTGCCCCACATTATTAGTTAGAAAATCAGTCCTAAAAGAAATAAGAAATTTCGATGAAAAGCTAGTTAGAGGTAACGACGCAGACTTTATAAGAAGAGTTTGCAAGAAATATATGGTTGATTATGTTCCTGAAGTCTTGGTCAAAGTGTATACTGGTCACGAAGGAAAAAGATTATCCGATTATACCATAGAAGGAATTAAAAATGCTATTCACACTGAAGAAATAAAACTAGTTAAGTTTGAAAAATCATTTAGAAAATATCCTAACGCTCATCATTATGTTCTAACAAGGCTAGCACAATTATGGAAAATGTTGAAAAATGAATCCAAAGCTACAGAATATTATAATAAGGCTAATTCAATCAAGATTGATAATAAATATCTTTATAGGATCTTTAATAAACTACAATCAGGTATTAATAAACTGTTAGGTTTTTGGAATAATTGATTAATCGATAAAATAAATATCAAACTGATCAAGAATATTGACAATAAAAAGTTTAGATAATCGTCGTATCAAGTAAAATGTAGATTTTAGATGTATGATGTCAGTGTAATTATTCCCAATTATAATCGTACGGTTCTGCTTAACAGGGCGGTGAATTCGGTGTTGAGTCAGACTTTTAAACCTTATGAAATTATTGTTGTAGATGATGGTTCAAATGAGACTACCAGAGAATATATTCAAAATGAATTTCATCATTCACTTATTAAAATATTATATAATGAAAGTTGCTTAGGTGCCGCTAAAGCAAGAAATATTGGTGCAAAAGTTGCGAATGGGAATTTCATTTCATTTTTAGATTCTGATGATTATTGGGATAATGTAAAACTAAAATCACAAATAGATATTATTTTTTCTAATCCACGAATTGATATTGTTTATAGTGATCAATGGATAGTAAATGAAAAAACTGGTAAGCGATTGGCTTTCAGCTCTTTTTCAACCCTTCACAAAAATAACTTGTGGAATAAATTTCTTGATGGATGGATTGCTCCAAACACTTCAACTATTCTTATAAGAAAAGATTCATTTGACCAGATTGGAGGATTTGATTCATCTCTTGAAAGTTGTCAAGATCATGACCTTTGGATGCGTATTTCTCAATCTGATATGTCCATTATGTACTCTTCCAAAAAATTAGTGTATTTTTCCCAAGATGCTGAATCAAGAATTTCATTTGATTATTTAAAAAGGATTAACGGAGCTAGAAAGTTTTTAAATAAATGGAAGAGATCTATAGTTAATTCTAGAGGATTATTATTCTACATGAAGTTTAGGCGCAATTACCTATTTATCGTAGCGAAACCTATTTTTGATTATTATTATAAAGAAAATAAGTTACTAGCAATTAAGGTGTTAAATAATGTTTTACTTAGAAATGGGCTTTATTATAAATTTTTAGTTAAACAGGGGATTTCTGCAATCAAAGGAACTATTAAAACTCTAAAAATTTTTTGAATCAACTACGCAATTATACAAAAGATAGGTATGTAGAAAAGCCGTCTACGAATGATAGCCCTTATAATATGTTAAACAGTAGGCACTTATATGATGCTCACATCAGTTGGCCTAAGATATCAATAGTTACTCCGTCATATAATCAAGGTCAATTTATTGAACAAACTATAAAGTCAGTTCTGAATCAGGGGTATCCTAATTTAGAATATATTTTGATTGATGGTGGAAGCACTGATGAAACTTTAGAAATAATAAATAAGTACGAAAGCAATCTAACATATTGGATCAGTGAAAAAGATGAGGGACAGGCGAATGCTATTAATAAAGGATTAAGAAAGTGTAATGGTGATATTTTTAATTGGTTAAACAGTGACGACTATTATGAACCACTAGCATTGTATAAAGTTGCAAAAACGTTTATTAATCATGACTGTGATATCGTATCAGCTAGAGAAAAGCATTTTGACGATATTGGTAATTTAATATTTAGGACCGGTTCCACCCTGAAAGAAAATATTGCCGAAACACTTTATTTTGGTCATATCGATCAACCGTCTACATTCTGGAGAAAAGAGATTATTGATTTATTAGGAGGTGTTAACGAAAAATATAATTTCCTAATGGATGCTGAATTGTGGGTGCGGTATTTACTTAAGTATGGCGATGAACAAATTATTAAGCTTAATGAGATGGTTGTTTCTTTCCGCCTACATGATCAATCCAAGACTTTTAAAGAACAAACCAATTTCAAAGTTGAAAGAGCAAGTTTAAGATACTCATTATTAAAGAGTATTGGAGATTCGAAAACGTTGGAATCATTATTTGAACCGTTAATTGATAACTCGAAAACCCAAGTTTATAGTATCAACAAAAAGTTTGATAAACCTAAATTCCTTTATCTATGTGCTGAAGACTTATTTAAAGAATATTATTATTTAAGATTATACTTATCAAGTAAGAAATCATTCATTAAAATGATCAAAATTAATCCAAAATCACTGTTTTATAACATATTATACTTTCTCAAACTATTTCTTATTCCTAAGTACTTTTTAAATTTTGTGAGAAGCAATAGGAGTGGATAATCCAAAGATATCCATTCTTGTGCCTGCTTATAATTGCTCGAAATATATCAGGCAGTGTTTGAGTAGTATTCTTAATCAGACGTACCGGAACCTTGAAATTCTTATATCCGATGACGGGTCGAGCGATAATACTCGAGCAATCATTGACAACATAAAAGATAATAGAATAAAAAGGTTTCACAGTGAAAAAAATTATGGTAAAAATTCAATCTGTAATTCCCTTTTTGAGCATGCTAAAGGTGAATTTGTATCAGTACATGATGGTGACGATTTTTCTCATCCAAAGAGATTCGAATTGCTCTTAAAATTTTTTGAATCGAATAATGACAATGTTATGTGTGGTAGCTCATATTATTCTGTTGATGAAGAGGGAATTAATATAATTGAACATAATAAAATGGAAACATCAGGGACAATAATAAGACAGAATATCAAAAATAATTCTCAGTTCCACGGTCCCACATTATTATTTAAGCGAGAAATCGTGCCACTGGTCGGTGGTCTTTATCGATATTTTATTTTTGGTGAAGACATCGATTTTTCTATGAGAGTTGTTGAAAAATATAAAACATGTAATTTGCCCCACTTCCTTTATTATTACAGGATTTGCCCGAATTCAATTACAAAATCTGTAACCAATTTTTCCTTTGAAAGAGCTATTACCAATGAATTAAGATATTTTCTTGCTGATCAAAGGCAATTGCAAGGTCAAGATTGTTTGATGTTAGGTAACAATGATGAATTAGAAGCAGAAAAAACAAGATTAATATCAGAACTGGATAGATTCAAAGTAATTGAAAATTCTGTAGCCTATCTACTCCATTATAAAATGCACAAGCAAACTATTTTATTATGTGTTCAATCTTTCCATTGTAATGTCCCACTTATGAAGTATTGTAGATTACTTTTCTTTGCATTCAGAAAGTCAATGCTCTATTTCGTTAAAAAATTATTAGGATTTATAAGTTATGAAAAAGTTGATTTCAGTACCTATACCAGTATTTAATGCTGCAAAGTACTTAAATCAATCCATTAGTAGTATTCTTAATCAAAGTTACGAAAACTTTGAAATAATAATTTGTGATGATGGATCTAATGATAATAGCAAATCAATTATGCAGTCCCTTAAAGATCCTAGAATTAAAGTTTGTTATAATGATGTAAATATCGGGGTCCTTAAGACCAGGAATAAGTTATTTGAATTTTGTAAAGGTGATTATATAGCATTTCAGGATGCCGATGACTTATCTCACCCAGAGAGATTTAAAGTTCAGCTTGAAGCTTTTATAAATGATCCTGACCTTATGCTTATTGGTACAAACTTTAGTTACATTAATAAGAAATCTAAAGTTTTTAATCAACATGATGTTATTGAATCTGATTTAGAGATAAAGAACAAGTTATTAAAAAAAAATATGTTTCAGTTTCCTTCTTTAATGATTAATTCAAAAGTGTTGGATTCAGTTGGTGGTTTTCGTGAAGAATTCATTCAGTTGGGTAATATAAGTGATGATTATGATTGGATTTTGAGAATAAGTGAAAAATTTAAAGTAGGCAACGTTAACTACAATGAAACTCTTTACTTTTATAGATCAGTATCTGGTTCATTGACTAGATCTCGTTTTGGTGCTTCAAGGTTGATAGGCCATCATATTGCTCAGTATTTAGCAAAACAAAGAGTGGCAACTGGTACTGATGACTTAATGTTGAATAGGAAGGATAAATTGTTGTCTCAGAAAAAAAGATTGCTTGAGCCCTATATTTCTGACCCCAGTTTAGCTTTTCGAGAATTAGCTGCTTCTTTCATGTTCAACCGTCTCTTTCTCCAGGCAATCGTGAATTCTTTACTGGCTATCAAGAAAAACCCTTTGGCTTTTGTCAATTATCGAACTTTGCAGTACTGCGTTCGGAAATCTTTCACATCAATCCTTTTTGAAAGTACTTCATCTAACTAACTGGTATCCAAGCCTTGATCAGCCATTCAAGGCTTCTTGGATAGAAAGACAAATTAGAGCGTTGGACACTTTTTGCTTCAATGAAGTATAC
>Ga0187827_10005295_pt1 | contig 15341 bp, 13 predicted proteins | sample ETNtaG_39_FD_167969 | JGI IMG/M metagenome (GOLD analysis project Ga0187827, IMG submission 167969) | Marine microbial and viral communities from oxygen minimum zone, Eastern Pacific Ocean - ETNP2014_SV_150_PacBio MetaG (Illumina Assembly) | ecosystem: Environmental > Aquatic > Marine > Hypoxic...
TTTGTAAGGGTACCCTATGCTTCAAAATGAATGAATGGGGGGCCCTTTACTTTACTGAATCCATTGAACCCATTCTAAACCAGAATTTGCTGGGCGGTACCAAGTTGCACCACCTTGTTGCAACCATTCGTAACCATCTTGGCCAACGATTCCCATTGTGTTGGTGGGTGGTGGTGTAGCAGTATTGGGGGTTGCCCCATCAGACATTCCTTCAGCAACTATTGCAGCCGGTGGCGCATCTGGTGCATCATCAAAATCAAATTCAACATTTTTCTCAGTTATGTTTACCTCTGCCATTTCATCTTCAACAACTTCAGTGTGATCTTCATCAAATGGCATTCCTTCGCCTTCAAGTGCATCATCCAACTCTGCTCGTAATCTCTCTAACCGAATCCCTTGATGTGGTCCTAAGAGGCGTATCATAAGCGAATACTCAGACTTCAAAGCAATATTCTCTAGCTCTTTCTTCGTCCGCGCCCCTTTCAACATATCCTCATATTTCCGGCAACGTTTGTTGCGTGTAACAAAACCAAACAGAATCCAAGCGAACAGCGGAACACCACCAAAAATACCTATCAAATCCCAACCATCCAAACCAATGGTTGTCCCAGGAATCATAAGTTGGAACGCTATTATTGGGTAATCTGAGGCATCAAATGGATCCGTGTCTTCACGTATCTCATCAGTGTCAGTCCATCCATCATTGTCATCATCGGTATCGGAGTAATCTCCTTCCCCATCGCCATCAAAGTCTGAACATTCCCTGTAATCTAGTGGGAATGCATCCACTTCGTCAAGGCAACCGTCGTTGTCGATGTCGCCGGGCGAAGCGAGCATGGGGAGTGGGTCGATAGAGTCGTTGTAGCCATCGTTGTCAAAATCGAACAGGTATGGATCTGCATCAATTCCACTCAGATTGTCCCCCAATCCATCCGCATCTTGATCAATCCATTGTGTGGGATTGTCAGGGAACAGGTCAGCCAATCGACCGGACAAACTGTCACCGTAACCATCGCCATCGCGGTCTGCGTGTTGTGTAGGGTCAGCGATGAATACATCAGCATCAGTTCCGGTTTGGTTATCACCAAATCCATCACCATCAATGTCCGACCATTGTGAAGGGTCGTCAGGGAATTTGTCATCTCCTGAACCTAGCGGATTGTCTCCAAATCCATCGCCATCAGAATCGGTCTGCTGTGAAGGGTCGAATGGGAAGGCGTCCGCATTGTTGCCCACATCATCTGCATCGGAATCCTGCCATTCTTCAGGGTCATTAGGGAAGGCATCACCTTGGTTGCCCGCAATCTCATCGCCATGGCCGTCTCCATCGGTGTCATTCCACTGCGTGGCATCATTCGGGAAGGCATCGTCCTCGTCAGCCACGCCATCACGGTCAGCATCTGCCCAGCGTTCTGGGTCATCGGGGAACCAGTCTCCTTCCGAACCGTACGGATTGTCACCGTGTCCATCTCCATCGGAATCGTCCCACTGAGTGCCATCACCTGGGAATCCATCGGCCATCGTGCCCGTGGAGTTGTCACCGTATCCGTCACCATCTCGGTCTTTCCATTGTGTGGGGTTTGAGGGCATGTCGTCTCCGTCATCCGACCAGCCATCTCCATCCGCATCTGGGCAGCCGTACCGGTCCTCGGTGCTGTTACCCACGGCCGTAGGACAGGCATCTCCTTGGAAGCCAATCAGTTGGTCACCGTAACCGTCTCCATCGGTATCCGCCCATTGTGAGGACTCGTTCGGGAATGTATCGTTGTCATCACTCCATCCATCGAAATCAGCATCAGGACAACCATACCGGTCGCGCGTCGATTCGCCATAGGTCGATGGGCAAGCGTCTCCAAACGTTCCAGTCAAATTGTCGCCGTATCCATCGTTGTCGGAATCGAACACTTGTGTAGCATCGTTGATGAATAAATCACCTTGATTGGAATATCCATCGCCATCATTGTCCGGACAGCCTAGAACATCGATGGTTGAATTGCCATAGATATACAGGCATTCGTCAGGATTGTTGCCAATTTGATTGTCACCAAATCCATCCGAATCAGAGTCAGCATGCTGTGTATTGTCGAATGGGAAATCATCAATTCGATTGGCGTGTGTATCATCATCTTGATCCAATTCAAAAATGGTGAATAGATATCTTGAAGGACCAATACATGCAAAACTGACTCCAAGTTCACACGATGGTCTAACAATTTCATCAGCACCTGCCCCTCTGAGGCTCTGAACGTCCTCATTGTACGATATAGGCGTGAAACTTGACAAATACGAGGGAACTAAACGGCTTGTATTCGAAGTCAGGTTGATGTGAATCGCCTGATTTGAACCATATATTGATGCATTAGTGGATGTGAAACTATTTCCAGGGGGCATAGCCCCTCCAGGGGCTATTCGCAATGAAACAAGCATTCGATTCGGTGAAATTGCGAACCCACCAGAGGCCAATTGACAATCGTGAGAAGAGGTCAAGTTTCCAACATCGTGCTCATGAATGACGCCTGTAGTGACATTAAGACGACTGATGATTAATTTCGCTACTGGTGAACTCAAACCCGTACCTTTTATACAAGGCCAAGCAACCGATTCAGCATCAAGTGGCATCAAATATCTCGGTTTTGTGGCGCTGGTCGTAGTCATATAACAACCACTTTCAACACTAGACCATTGCTGCTGTCCAGGAAATAGATATTGAAGATTCCACCCCAAGCCAGCCTCTCCTGTCAGGATTGTAACGACACCACTATCCAAGAAACTAATGTGACCATCTGTCAAAGATGGAGATGGGATTTCGTTCGATTCAATAATTGAAAAATTGTGCGTCATTCTAACCAATACATTCGTACTTCGACTAGCTCCCGAAACAACTGCAGTGTAGGTAGTACCATTGATATCGATTTGCCCACCTGTATTTCCCTGTCCATAATAAGCATAGATGTTGATTGCGAAGGCAATTTCAGTACTATTGGTGAAAGTTTGAGGATAAATCCCCACCTTTAGACCGTAGCCAATGGGGTTTGGATTCCCAGATGTTTCGAATATGATGTAATCAATAATTCTCGAACTAGAACGCTCAAATTTGGCAAGGAAAACATACTCTCCTCTCTCACTGGTTTTGTTAATGGTATTTGCAAAAGATGCATATGTCAAGTCCGCTGACCCAAATGACCCAAGAGTTCCCCCGATTATCAAGTAATCATCATCTAACACAAACAGTGAATGCGGTCCAGGACCATGGTATCCATCATTCATGCGTGAAACCATAGTAGAGGAAGTGGGACCAGCCAGATGTGTGAATGTAATTGCACTCGTACAGGTTCCATTTGGATTAAATTCCATGAGGGTTGAATCATATTGCTGGAATTGGTCGCCCGATAGTAATATTCCTGCATCGGTGGAAGTGAAGGTACCAAGAACCAAAAAAGAACCATTGTCTAATATTGAAAAATCTTGTATATTGGGTGGATTTAATGAGTTGGTTTGGCCGGTATTCATCCTACACGAGGCCCAATCAAGAGATTGAGTTGTAGTGTGAAGATCTCCTGGATACGGAATTGAACCATTGAATGCCCCAATCTGTTGTTGACTTCCTCCAGTAAATTCCACTACTGGGCTATCATCCAATTCCTCTGAGTAATCAACGGGTGCCAGCAACGAGCATAGCATTAACGTGACAAGAATAGCCGATTTGATGATGCAATTCATAGCGTGGCATAGGGGTCGTTGAAATAACTGATTCCCTAATGGAATTGTGCTGATTAAAATCAGGCATAGAATTCAAGCACACAAGTATTCAAACCCTGTTCAGATTGTTTAACATTGAAGCAATGGGTTAGTGCATAACACCCTTTGATTCAGAATCGGTAAATGAATGGGCTTTCAGTGGGCCCTTTCATTGCCTACCCTCTGTTCCCACCCATATTAGGGCTACGGCCAAACCACTGAACCTAACTATTCCAGAACGGTACCATTGTGATACTGATCCTCGGGTAATTGGATGCTGTTAAGGTCCCAATCGAGTGCAGTCTGCCATTCGGCAAGGGTTTCGTAGGATGTATTATTGTGTGATGAGGGCAAATCTTCGTCGACGTAGTAGGTATTCGAATCGATGATGAGATCGGTCGGAAAGTGGGCAATGTGATGCAGTCCTCTGCTAACTCCTCCAACAACGATGTTCTCGGTGAAACTGATGTTGTCCGCTTCTACCCTATCTGGGTTCCTGATTGTGGCCTTGACGCCAAACACTGCTTCAACATCGAGGAAGATGTTGTTGTGAATCTCGACATCGTGTGCTCCTTCAACCCCCATCGCTCCAAACCACTTCTCATTGCCGCTCGCCCCATGCGAGATATTCTGTAGAGTGTTACGCAGAGCATACACACCGATAGCGACTGGATTAGGAATCTGATTCGTGTAAGCATCAACCCAATTTTCCCAGCAACATCCCCCGAGCATCATCGCGTATTGCTTGACAATCATGTCATGGAAATAATTCTCAATCAACCAAACATTCTCAGCTCCCCCCTTTGTCCAAAATGGTGTTCCATTGTCCCCATTTGAGTTCCAACGAGGGTCGTTGTCGGTGAATTCAGATTGCACTATCCAAAGCCCATCAATTCCGTATGCATCCACGGCATTATCTGAAAAGTCGCGGAAGGTGAGATTCCACATCAGACCGTCACTGGCTAGAGCGGTCGTTTTGATACCATCCTCAGCCCCTCCAGAAATAGTTGAATTAGTCCATATGATGTGGTATCCGGACCATTGGATACAGGTGGGATTTCCACAGCCTCGGATGTTGATTCCTTCGAAGATGTTGTAATTACCTCGAATGAGGAATGCATCGACGCCTTTCCAATCATACAGATAAGTAGTCGAGGAAGAATATGTGCTCGGATCAATCTTCGCATCCCACCAAACCACCTCACCATCTGCTGCGCGAATCCGGATTGGCTCAGCAGGTGTTCCGCTCTGATTGAAGGTGAGCCCATGTCCTGTGCTCTCGCCTCCATCTGAATTCATCTGCATCGGGATATCGTATGCTCCTTCATGGAACAACAATTCATCTCCAGGCATCATCCCAATTCCAGCCATTCCGAAGAATGTCACCCATGGCCCACCACCACTACCATCACAGGTGCCGGAAAGACCGTCGTTTGAATCGTTAGCACACGGTTCATTGACGTCAAAATGGTATGTCGTTCCGTTGACTGGTGCAGCCATCCATTCGGCGAAGTGAGCGGGGATATCCTCCGGAAGTCCTGCTGCCGGTGGCGGTGGGGGCGGTTGCTCAAATTCACAAGAACCGTCGTCTTCATTAGCATTAGAATCGAAATTCACGGCTTCTTCATCCATACAGCCTAGAACTGTAGGTGGTTCCATACCCTCCCCAATACCTAAACATCCAGAAGTTAGCAATAGGGCTGATAAAATCAGTACACCTATCCTACTCCGCATACCCGAATATTTCAGAGGCTACTTAATGAATAGTCCGGCATTATTACTAATGGATTTACCTGAAACGACCCTGTGTTCCCATCAGTATGGCTAGGCAGTGTACTGGCAGACTGAAAGCCCACTGTACTCATCCATAATCTCTTGAGGGGTTTGAGTGAACCCTTGCGATTTCATGGAAATGATATATCGGTTATCTGTACCAGCCCACAAGAGACATTGGAATTTTTACCTTGTCTTACCTGGGCGGTAATATGGCAGAGGATACAGTGGGCACGGTCTTCCTCAAGGCCGACAGTCCGCAGGAACAGAAAAAGAAAATCTGGGCCTTGCTAGCAATTTCAATTTTGTTTGTCTTGCTTGGTCAGGCGGTGATGATTATGGGAGTGGTACTTTCACTGCTACTTCTCGATGGCCGCCGTCTTAAATTTAGTACACCAAGCAGAGTAACTGTGAAGACATTTTTCACGGTCTATGCCTTTTCGATGCTCTTTGAACTAAGCGCCATTGCGACTGGCTACGCTAAGAATGAGTTTGGTGGAGGAACACTGTTCCATCCTGATCCTCAAATGGACATTCTTATCAGTCAATGTTACTGGATTCCATTTTCGCTCTTTTGGACATATTTGTTTACCAGGTATTCATTTAGTCGCAAATCAGTCTTTTGGACCGCTGGAGTGTACGGTATGCTCACCGAGCAACTGTTCTTGGTGCCGATGCTACTTCTAAGCTTGAATCCATTTGTCTTGATAGCGGCCCCGTATGTTTTCTTGCTCTACGGTTCGGCAATTACTGCCCCGTATCTTATTGTCGAGAACATCCTGCCGAAAGACAAACCAACTTCAAAGTGGCAGTATATCTTACCGTCACTGGTGTTGTTCCCACTTTTGTTTGTGATCTTTGCTATCTTTCACGCAGTAACTGGTGATGTGTATAATGTGTAGACCCGCCATCATCCAATACCCACGCGATACCCTTGCGTGAGACGCCTGTCGCTTGGGTACGGACGCGTGAGTTTCTCACGCGAGGGTGTACAGTGGGCTCCTCTTGAACAAATAATCTTTATATCCATATCGCATCGTAATAAATATGCTCGTAAATGGAGAAGAGAAAAAATGTTGCAGTTTGTCCAACACAATTATTCGTCATGAAAGCAATGGTACAAATTGTCCTTTTAGTGGGCCACCGATGCAGCCAGAATGGTCACATATACATGCTAGGGATAAGTGTCAAGGAATAAAAATTGAGTGTACCCATTGTGGGGAAGATGACATTAATTCATTTTTTGCCAATATTGACGACATTGAGTGTAATGAGAGTGATACTGATGTGGTTGGTGAAGAGGAAATGGAACCCGCGCCCGTCAACATCCAGCCATTGGCAGAAAACGGTTTTCCTTGGCCAAGAATGAAAATAGATCAACCATCAAGGATTAGGATTAATGGTCCTGACATCAACACATTTTGCAAAACAAAAGGGCGGCCTTCAAAAGCCCTCTTAGGGTGTATAAGCACATTCATCAATTATCTTTGCAACGAGGATCGTTTGATTCAGATAGTATTTTCCGAATTGAGCAGGGATAGTTTGGAACAAATCAGAAGATTTTGCTCGTCCAAATTTCTTGATAGATTAGATATACTGCTTAAAAACCAGCAGATAGAGTTGCTAATAGTAATAGGCGAAGACCCTGAAGGGTGGCCAATTAATAGTCAAGAAGAGGCCCTTGAACTTTTGAAAGATATGAGTTACGATTTACGTAATCCATCAACAAATTGATTGGGATAGTTTCAGAGGGTCTATCCCAATACCCATTCAACTTCTAATAACAGTCTGAAACGGATTTACAATTTCAAAGTCTATTTTGATTAACAGCATCCTTTGTCTCGCATAGGCGCGGCAATGAAATTTACTTTGTCAACATCTCTTGTATTATTCAGATAATCAACCATCTGTCTGAATGACACTGCCATTCCTTTAACTTGCATTGTATCTACACATGTATGACTTGATGTCAAACAGTTATGATGATACGAAAAAACCTCAATTTCATGTGAATGGCGTAGATCCATAAGTTTGTTCTCAACTCCATGCTGATAATAAATTACAATAGTGCCCTCTACAATTTCCTCATCTGCCATCGATAACAACTCCCCTCGTTGCAGAGATTCTGCAAAATGTAAGCTAGCATCCCGCAGGAATAAACTTCGATTCTTATATCCAGATTGTTCAATAAAATGCTCTAATTGATTAGCAAATTCTTTGTCTGTGCTAAACGAAAGTACACGACTCATGGTTATGCTAATATGGAATAATTAATAACATTTCTTAAATATGTATTAATTGACCGATAAATATGACTAATGCACCAATGACCTATGCTTTGCTCACACTATTTGTTGCTCTAATATGCGGACTGCTCCCCATTTTCTCAAAAATAAAAGATGACCCAAATAGGCTAAAAATGTTCACATCGATCGCTGCTGGAATTATTATTGCATCTGCATTATTAGTTGTAATTCCTGAAGGTTATGAATTAGCATCAGAAGATGATTATGAATTGCATGATGATGATAATATCGCTGGGTCTATCGCACTAGTTATGCTAGAGGTCGAACATGGTGACATAAATGAAACTCTAGCTATTGAGGAAATTGAGGAACTGGTTGGTGGCCATGATGATCACTCTGTAGATGAACACTCAGAGGAAGATGCTGATGAAGAGTCAATTTCACAATCTGTTCTTCATGTTATTGAGGAAGTAGAAAACGGAGAAATTAACGCCTCAACGGGACTTGAAGAAATTGAAACAATCATAACAAGTCATTCACATGATGAAGAGACACATGAAGGGGAACATGCAAGTGGATTATTACTTGGTGGCGCGATTCTAGGTGGATTTTTACTTATGCTAATCCTAGAAGGTTCGGGAATTGGACATGCTGTACACGAAGAACATCATGAACATAGTAATGAACATAATCATGAACATGTTCATCATTCCTCATCAGGTTGGTTATTGGTACTAGGGCTTACTCTACACGCTGCAACTGATGGATTGGCGATTGGGGCCGCTGCTGCTTCTGGTAGTGTTTCTATTACTGCAACAATCGCTTTGGCGGTATTGATACACAAAGGTCCTGCTGCATTCAGTCTAGGGATATTTTCAATGCATGAAAGAAATGAGCGCAATGATTCAATACGAGATGTAGTAATCTTCTCGCTTGCTACGCCAATAATGATGATGATTGCTTACTTTGTCTTAGAAGATTTAGAGACCCACATAATAGGGCTAGCAATGCTATTCTCGGCTGGTACATTCCTATATATCGCTACAGTAGATACTTTGCCAGACATTCATAATCCAGAAACTGGAAGAAAAGCAATGGTGTTCGTATTGTTAGGTGCAGCAATACTTGGTTGCGCCTTGTTTGGAATGGACACTCTAGGATTAATTGAACATGGCCATTGATGTAATTATTAGCATTGAAATCTGATGCTAGTGATGATTATTTTGGTTCGGTAACTACGAAGATTTAGTCCCTTAGAAAATATGGTTCCCTTTGAATGAATCACATTAAAGATCCATGACTTGCGAAAATCATTAGTAATAATATTGTGGAGATTACAACTATTATTCAGAGAGTTTCTTTTCAATTTCTTGTGCTTTTACGAATAATACATGATTTTCCTTATGGATATGGTCATGTGTATCCTTTTCTAGAAGTTTCAATTCACCAAAAAGAGCTCGATAAGTATTACAAGCATGCGGTGGAGGTGTATAGGAATTTGTTAATTCTCTCAATTTTGCTAATGCTAAACCTGCTGATTCATGTTCTAGAAACATCACTCTTATTGGATTATTTACGCTACCACAATGTGATTGTGGCAGTGCTGTTGATTTCTCTAGTTTTTTTATTAATGGGAAAAGAACCTGTTCTTCCTTTGCTAAATGGGGTTCTAATTCTTCTTTTAATTGTCCAAATACCTCGGCAATCTCCTTAAGGTGAGGTTCACGTTCCCCATGAACTAAAGCCACTCTTTGAGCATGTGCACTAATTATTGGGAGATTTTGTCTAAGAAAATCATGATGATTTGCTTCTATGTGGTCGCACAGTTCAGAGGCACTCATATTTTCCAATACCCCGCGTTCCGATTCACTGTTCATGGAATCTATTTTCAGAATATCTTGTATGACCTCATTTATTTTAATTCCCTTTTCTTCACATGCGACAGCCAAAGTTTCTCTCCCCCCACAACAAAAGTCAAGACCATATTTGGAAAGAACAACGCCTCTTACTGGTAATTCTGTAACTATGTCACAAACTCGTACTTCCGCTAGACTAGATGCTTGCTGATTCATAATTTGGCCCTACAACTTTAGAGGATAATTAGAATCACGAAGATGTTCGGAAGTCAGGCTAACTCTTAATGTCAGACCGGATTAATTACATGGGAAGTAAGAACATGTCGATGAGAAGAAAAACAGTAGTGCAGGTAGGCATTTGTCTAGCGACTTTGATTATGGTGGCAACAGGAAGTGCCATTGCCGAAAATAACGAAACAGGAACCACGCACGAGGTGACGTTGACCGATTCAGGAATGGGTTTCACCCCCGTTGACATTACTATCAATATAGGAGACACAGTTTACTTCTATTGGATTAACTCCAGCATGGAACACAATGTTGTTGAGACTGATTCTGCTGATTCTAACGAATATAAACAAGGTGGTTTTCGAAGTGGAGATGTTGACACAACAGTTCACTACAATGTCACGTTCGAAAATCCAGGGGCATTTTTCTATGTCTGCGAGCCTCACGCAACTATGGACATGAGGGGGTCTGTTACAGTCATTGATCCGAATGCTGAACCACTCGATGAAAGTGATCCTGATGACAGACAGGACGTACCAGGTTTCATTGGGGCAATAACCATTCTAAGTTTATTGGTGGCCGCTTTAATGTCTAGACGAATTTACTGATTAATCTTCAGTTGTTGCAAGAGTTTCAAGCGAGACATGTATTGGTGGCGTATTCCATTCAGTAGTATGGCGACTGGTTTTTGCTGGAAAGAGTTGGTCAGAAGCAGCCATCTCAAGGACCTCCTGTTTGCTTAATGATTCTAGCCCACAATTTGGCCAAGCCTCTACTGTTATTGATTCATCTTCTAAATAATCGAACAAAATTACTGGGAGCCTAAGTAAGTTCAGAATAAATCCAACTTGGTGTCGGTGGTGTCCATCTAGAATTGTACCAGTTCTCTTGTCAACAAGCAGGGGTTTGGTGTAACAACCCCATTTTTTAGTGATTTTTGCTAGTTCTTCGACCTTTTTTTGGCGAATTTCCTCGTGCGCCTTCAACCATTCAATTGGCACGAGTTCCACTTCCATGCCCCCTCCTCGCCGTCGCCCTTGAAAGCGATTGCCGCCCCCCGATCTCTTGTGGAACACAATGCGAGAGTAGCCGCGCTGCCGAAAGGAGCGGGTAGTCGGAAGGGGACCCCTTTGAAACACGCCAATTTCAGGCAAAATCATCCAACTTCATTTGAGCAGATTTGCCACACTCATCACTGGTTCCAATCAGTTACTACTGAATCTTGCACATTGATTTCTGTAGGCCCCTGTTGGGTCTGTACATTGTGAATATTAATCACAGAGGGATTCTGAGTCTGACTCGGCACATTGGGTTGAGTAATTTGATTCTGATTAGCCAAATCATTTTGGTAGCGCTGACGATAAGTGGAGAGAAGATGTGGTGATCCACGTTTTCGGATGATTTCTATTGCCTTTGTGTGGTCTCCCGCGGCTTCTGCCATGATGGCCGACCCGCATATCTTTGATTCAATTGCTTCAATTGTAAGCGAAATGGCAGTCACGAATAATCCCAAAAAACCGAGCAAAATGAACGTAGTATATTCATCATTCCAACCTTCATAATGCCATACTCGATATATTGTGATTATCAATGCAATAGATTGGAACACTATTTGTGGAGGGAGGAAATGTCTGACAAGGCTTCGTTTATTCGGATTTGAGAAACCTTTGGCAAACCGATTATGGGGCATCAGATGATTATGGCGAAATTGGCTGACATGAAGACCAATATCGAGGCTGCTAGATTACTGGTCTGGAAATCTGCTTGGCTAGCAGATAATGAATTACCCAATACTGAAGCAGCGGCTCACGCCAAGCGTTTTTCAGCGGATATGGCCACTCAAGCAACAATTGAGGCAGTGCAGATTTTCGGAGGGTATGGATATACTGAGGAATACCCTGTTGCACGGTTGATGCGAGCAGCAAAGGTGATTCAGATTTATGAAGGAACATCTGAAATTCAAAGACTAGTCATTGGTCGTGAAATTACTCGTTAATCCATCATAGCACAGGATAAATTGAATTCTAGGGTTAACACCATCAACAACTGCCGACTCGCAATTGATGTGAACAGTGGGTCAGTTCTGATATAGAAGGACATTTTGGAATACACATGCATCGCCGCGCCACAGTGCCTGCAAGAGTCAACATCATCGGCGAGCATACAGACTATGCTGGAGGACTTGCTCTTCCGTTCGCTATTGACAATCACCTTGTCCTAGATGCCGTATCTAGAGATGAGGGATACTCAGGCGATACAACCGTAGTCAATCTTTGGCAGGCTGCTGGCGGATGGCCTGCTGATCTGAAGGTTTCAAGCAGCATACCGATTGGAAAAGGAATGTCCTCATCTGCCGCATTATGTCTGGCAGTCGTTCTTTGTGCTAGAGGAGTTATTGAACCACTTGATGCATGTAAAGAAGCACAACAAATTGAGCACTCTATACTGAAAAACCCCTGTGGCCTACTTGACCAAATGGCAATGATGTTCGCCAAAGAAGGATTTAGCACTCTGATTAACTTCTCAGATAACACGGTTGATTATATCGCCATTCCTGAAGACTGGGTGTTTAAGTTGGTTGATTCAAATATTCACAGAACTCTCTCATCAACACCCTATCACAAAGAAAATGATGTACGGGACGCACATGTCATCGAAGAGAATAATAGGGTAACTAATGCGCTTTCTGCATCAGCAGAAGAGTTAGGGAATCTGCTGAATCAGTCTCATTGTTCACTGCAAAAACTTGGAGTTAGTCTTGCTACTATTGATGCACAAGTTGAATCACTGCAAGCAACAAAAGGAGTACTTGGTGCTAGAATGATGGGTGGTGGGTTTGGAGGGATGATCCTAGCTCTTGTCAATAATCCCGATATTTTGCCTGATACCCCATGCGTAGTATCATCGGGACCTGCCTTTGTCGAAGAAATCCTTGATTTGTGACAGTTTTTCAGGAGTTCCCATATCCCAAAATGCAGTATCATCGATATGGGCCACTATTTCTCCTGACAATTTGGGATAGATTGTTTCTTCCCAACTCCACTTGCCTTCCTTTCCATAATTTTCAACCACTTGTTTGTCAACCACGCTAGTACCCGCCTCATAGCCGTTGAAGTTTTCGGGTTTGTTCTCAGACTTATCGTATGCAGTCACCCTACCATCTTGATGTAGTAGATTCATATCTTCATGTGATTCTGTAACTGTCATTGTGATTTTAGAACTCTCTCGACGATGAAGTGAAACCAATTTATTATAGTCAATAGGATGGAAATCATCGCCCCAAAGAAGTATGAATTCATCTTGCAAATGTTCCTTGGCATGCCATAATGCTCCCCCTGTACCTAGAGGTTCGGTTTCTCTATGGAAATTAAGCGCCATTCCTTGATGGGTGAAGCCATCAAAGTGTTCACCAAGATGACCAGTTAGGATAAGAGCATCCATGCAACCTTGGCTTTGAGCCCATTCAAGTATGTGGCTGAGCATAGGCTTACCATCAACTTCAATGAGTGATTTGGGTACTTTTTCTGCAATACCCCCTAGTCTCGTACCCAATCCGCCTGCTAGAATGACAACCTGAGGCATACGATGTGCTTTGGCGATATCTGCATACAGTTTCCCACTTTCCTTGAGTTTACGTTCCTGTGTTTCGTAATTGACGTGATATAGCCCAAACCTAAGATCATAACCTTCAGCCCACTCAAAGTTGTCCATAAGACTCCAATGATAGAAACCGCGCACATCTAGTCCATCCTCAATTGCCTCGGCAGTAATCTGTAGATGGCGCCGAATATGTTCAGGCCTCATATCATCATCATCATCTGCAACGCCGTTTTCAGTCACAATAATTGGAATATTGAGATTTTCAACCATGTCAAACGAACGGCGCAGTCCTTCCGCATACATTGGATAACGAAAGTCAGTACGCTCTTCCCAAGGCCTAATTATGGGGTCAATTTCAACTTTCGTAGGCATGAATGGGGTGGCAAGTAGATGAGTGTAGTAGTTAACTCCAATGAAATCACTGCTACCCTTTAACCCAGTAATTTTCCTAGAAATAAGTGATGAAGGAGGGCGGAATCTGCCCTTTTTGATTCCCTTCAGCCAGCATCGGTTGAACATTTCATCGAGCAACTTGGCTTGCAACCAGTGTATAGGATTCCATCTACGGTATGGGTCAAATATGTTGATATTCTTGACCAAGCCTATGTTTGCTTCTTTACCACATGGCATTTTTTTCAGTGCACGATAACATTGTGCATGAGCTCTCATTAAATTGGGAGCAACGGTGCGTGCCCGTTTGAAAGAGCGAATGCCTGGAGGAAACTCTCCTAAAATATACCCCATGGTAGTGAATACAGCAGGTTCGTTTATGGTACACCACCATTTTACACGAGAACCTAAAACTTCGAACATTTTCTTGCAAAAAGTAATCCAATTAGCAATGTTTTCTTCAGCCTCAAATCCACCTTTATCTTCCCACCACAATGGCTGAGTGAAGTGATGAAGTGTTGCCATAGGTTGTATCCCTCGCGCAAGCAAGCCATCAACCAAATCAGAATACCATTTTATTGCCTCCTGATTCCATTTACCTTGCTCTGGTTCAACTCTACTCCATTCAATTGAAAATCGATAGTGAGATACATTCAGGTTAGAAATCAACTCTAAGTCTTGGTCTACCCTTGCAAAGTGATCGCACGCTAAGCCGCTTAGTTGACCGCTTTTTGAGTGAGGCTCAAATGCTGACCAGTTGTTGACATTCCCTCCCTCGATTTGGTGTGCTGCTGTTGCAACGCCCCACATGAAAGTGCTAGGAAAAGCCTCGCCACTGATGAGTTTAGAATAATCGACAGTAGACCAATCACGGTGTTCTTCAGCCCACATAATTCCACCAGAGTCAGTGAGATGATTAGGTTTCGTTTTTATTCTTGATATTTTTCTATTTACCCTCTAAATCCGTTTTTTTGCGTTTTCTTATCCGAAAAAAGACATTTCCGATAAATACCGACTTCCTAAGGCTAAAATAGGTTTTTGACCCATAAAGGCCATTTTAACCCCTCCAGTTTCTTTTTTTGCATTTTCTTTATCCGGAAAAGAAATTTCCGATAAATACAGACTTTCTAAGGCTAAAATAGAGGTTTTGTTCCAACCTCTCTTTCATTGCCTTGAATTATTGAATATGGATAACCCCTTGCAATATGTCCAGTTGGATTATTCGATAGGTAATTAGGGAGGCGTGAAATCATAGAGGTTCATGGTAGCACAACCAGGCGACTACAATTATTGCAATGATTGTGGGGAATGTTCAGACGAAGAAATGAAAAAATATCCTATTGAGTTATGCGAAGTCTGTGAAAAACTCGTGTGTAGTAGATGCACACATTCGAATTGTGGGCCGCTTGAACATTTTGATTAGGAGACGATTTTCAAAGGGCCCCCCTTTGAAACACCAGTGGTTGGAAGGGTAGGCAATGAAAGGGCCCACTGAATGCCCATTCATTCG